>Ga0209573_1001069_pt1 | contig 46271 bp, 47 predicted proteins | sample TNRBio252014_DNA_FD_185870 | JGI IMG/M metagenome (GOLD analysis project Ga0209573, IMG submission 185870) | Wastewater treatment Type I Accumulibacter community from EBPR Bioreactor in Madison, WI, USA - TNR Reactor_6/25/2014_ DNA (SPAdes)... | ecosystem: Engineered > Bioreactor > EBPR >... | reverse complement strand
GCACCGCGTCCAGGTGGGTGAGGACGGCCGGGAACTCGGCCCAGCGCTTCTTCAGCTCGTCGATCAGGTGGCCGACCGCGTACATGGTCGTCTCGCGGTTGAGGCTCTTGATCTGCTCGCGCTGCTCTTTCTCCCAGCCGGGGATCTCGCGGAGGAACGCCTCGAGCTCCTTCTGCAGCGCCTCGCTTTCGGTCGCGCGCCTGTGCTTGTCCTCGGGCGAGAGCTCCTCGAACTCCTTCGGCCCCAGCACTTCGCCGTCCTTGATCGGCGCGAGCGCCAGGCCCACCGGCGTGCGGATCAGGGCGACGTCGCGCTCGCGGGCGCGCGCCTGTAGGGCGTTGAAGCCCTCCTCCTGCCGCTCCTTGAACTGCTCCTGGATGACGTTCTTGCGGTTGCGGTACTCCTCGCTCTCGAACGCCGCCGGAATGGCGTGGCGGAGCTCGTCGACGAGCTGCTGGGTGTCGTCGTGGAAGGGCCTGGCCCTTCCCGGCGGCAGCCGGATCGCCCGCGGCCTGTGCGGCTCGGCGAAGTTGTGGACGTAGCACCACTCCGACGGCACCGCCCAGCCGGCGACGATCCGCTCGGCGTAGCTGCGGACGAAGTCGTACTTGCCGGTGCCAGTCGGGCCGAAGGCGAACAGGTTGTAGCCGGCGTGACGCATGCCCATGGCGTAGTGCACCGCTTCGGCGGCGCGCCGCTGGCCGATCGCCTCGTCGAGAGGCTCGATCTCCGCCGTCGTCGCGAAGTCGAGCTCCGTCGGGTCGCACGGCGTGAACAGCGCCCCGGCGGGCAGCCGCGCCGAGGCGGCGGCGGGGAGGGCGGCCGGGACTGCGGCCGGCGCCGCCGGGGCCACGTCGTCGGTCATGCTTCGTCCTCGATGGCGTCCATGTCGTCGTCGCTGAAGCCGAAGTGGTGGCCGATCTCGTGGATCAGGACGTGGCGGACGAGGTGCGCCAGGTCCTCGCCGGTCTCGCACCAGTAGTCGAGGATCGGCCGGCGATAGAGGAACACCATGTCCACGTCCTGGGAGGACACGGTCACGCTCTTGTTGTTGAGCGAGACGCCGCGGTAGAGGCCCAGGAGCTCGAACGGGCTTTCCAGGTCCATCTCCTCCTCGGTCTCCTCGTCGACGAAATCCTCGACGCGGATGACCAGGTTGGCGGCGTACTGCCGGAAGGTCTCGGGAACGCTCGCCAGCGCCCAGCGGGCCATGGCTTCGATGTCGTCCAGGCTGGGCGGCGTAGAGTGGGCCGGTCGCATGCGGCTACCTTATATTCGGATCACCGATGCGCCAACACAGGAGCTTGCAGGGCATGGTCGAGACGCTGGTGGGGGAGGCGCGGAGCGCCGCGCTGATGGATCTTCCCGAGTGGAGCGAGGTCGAGGGCCGCGACGCCATCACCCGCTCGTTCAGGTTCAAGACGTTCAACCAGGCCTTCGGCTTCATGACCCGGGTGGCGTTGCGGGCGGAGAAGCTCGACCATCACCCGGAATGGTTCAACGTCTATAACCGCGTCGACGTGACGCTAGCCACCCACGACGCGGGCGGGGTGACGGAGCTCGACGTCAAGCTCGCGACCTTCATCGACAAGGCCGCCGCCAAGGCTTGATGAGCGGGGAACCCCTGGTGGGGTGCGTGCAGCGGGCTGCCGTTCCGTCCCCATACGCGGTCATTGCGAGGAGGCGAAGCCGACGTAGCCGTAGCACGACTGGCCATCCATTCGTCGGGTTACGCCTGCGGCTAACCCGACCTACACCGCCACGCCGCTTCGCGGCTCGCGATGACGCCTTTGTAAAGGCAGGTGCATCAAGCTCAAGCGCCAATCGCTCGTTAGTCTAGAACGAGTAGCCGAACGCCTCGATGTCTTCGCGGAAGGTCCGCGCCACCAGATCCCGCGTCTCGTCGCTGTAGTACGAGCGGTAGCCGCGGTGATCGCTCCTGTTGAGGTGGCGGAGCGTGTTGCGAATGTTCAGGCGCTCGCAGACATGAGCGAAGTCCGCCTCGATGGTCTCCATCTTGCCGACGTAATCGACCAGCATGGCGCCGTCGTAGTCGGTTATGAAGTCTTTCTGCAGTCTGAAGTTGCCGTCGCAGCGCCAGCGGATGTACTCGTCGAAGGTGCGCTCCGCGGTCTGCTTGTGGCTGCGGGTATACCAGCGCTGGCTGGCGAAGTGATACAGGGAGACCTGCCAGTCCCAGGGATTGCGGACGAAGCAGAACTTGAAGTAGCTGTCGTAGTCTGGCAGCAGCGGTTTGATGTCCCGGGCCATCGCATGGTCCAGCACGGGGTAGATGTTCTTCAGGCCTAAGGCCCCGCGCAGGCCGGGCATCCGGAGCAACGAGAATCGCCAGAGGAAGCGCGACGCCTTCTTCACCCGGTTCCATTCCTCGTAACCCTCAAGCACCTCGTTCACGCTGTGGCCAGCGACCTTGTAGATGTGGATGAAGACGAACTTCTTCTTGCGCGAGATCAGGGTTGCCATGCGTCGGAGCTTCTCCCCGGGACGGTATCGAAGACGTGTGGACGTGAGGCTGGGTAGCGGACCCCGCCGCTCCGATCAGCGGGGCAGAGGCGGCACGCCGACGGGGGCGACCTGCGGGGCTTCGGCGGCGTAGCGGGCCCTTTGCGTCGCGAGGCGGAGTGACAGGAGGCAAACGAAGATGAACGTGATCGAAAACGAGTTGCCGACGTTGATCGCCCGCCGCTCGAACATGCCGGCGAAGGCGTAGGAGACGATCACGGCGATCACGAACAGCCGCAGCTTGGGATCGGCTATGCCCCGGACCGCGGCGATGAACGAGCAGATCAGGAAGGCCATGTAGGCCAGGAAGCCGACGAAGCCCGTGTCCGCCAGCATCGCGATGTAGGCGTTGTGCGACGACAGGTCGGTGAAAATCATGTACTGCTCGTGCTTGCGGAAGCCGACGCCGAAAAGTGGCGAGTTGAACCACAGGTTCAGGGCCTCGGCCCAGGCCTCGTCACGGCCGGTCGCGCCGCTCTGCAGGCCGCGGTAGGGGTCGTTGAGCCGCATGATGTCGTTGACGAGGATGTCGGAGTAGAACGCGCCGACGCAGAAGAAGAAGACGATCAGCGCGTAGGCCGTGACCATCTTCCACGAGAGATCGACGTTCTTTTCGTGGACGTACCAGTGATAAACGAAAATCAACAACACCGGGACGGTGGCGACCATGCTGCCGCGGGCCTGGGCGTTGTACAGGGTCAGGAAGGCGACGCCCAGGCAGGCGGCCTGGAGCAGGCGGCTCCTCAGGGCGAACGCGCCGATCACGACGTTGGTCGCCAGCAGGCCCCAGAGATTGGGCTGAGAGCCGGCAATCAGCCGCCCCCAGAGGTACTCGCCGGTGAAGTTGACGTAGAGCAGATACGGGCTCAGCATCACCGCAAACGCGCCGGCGATCCGGGCGATCAGCCGCGGATCGTTCGAGCTGGCGATGAGGACGCCGATAATGAAAATGAACAGCACGTTGAAAAGGTTGACCAGATCCTCCCAAGTGCATTCGTTGAGCATGTAGCTGACGAGGAAGATCGACAGAAATCCCCAGAGGAACCACATGCCGGCGGCGTTGCCGCGGGTATCGATCGGCAGCAGGATCGCGTGCAGGCTGGCCGGGATCGCGCCGGTGAGCAGGACCGCCTCCAGCAGGATCTTGTTTTCGGCGTGCAGGTGGAACGCGACGCTGAGGGCGACCATCCAAGCCCCGTAGAGGATCGCGATCATCTCGAGGCGCCTGGCGCCCACCGCCTCTTCGATTTTCGGCTGCGGCTGCGGCTGCTCGAAGCCAGGCTGCATCGTGCTATCCAAGCGGTGGTCCTTCCGGCGCTTTCAGTGAACGGCGCAGGCGCAGCATGAAATCTTGCCGCGCCGGAGTCAAATCCCGACGCCCGTCCGGCGCCAGTCGGAGCTCGGATGTGTCGCCGGCGACGCCCGGGCACGGTGCGGGGCGGCTTCCGCGCCGGCCGGCCCAGTGAGGTTGCTCGACCTTGCCGACGTTACCTTGTCTTCAGGCGGCTTCCTCGGCCTCCTTCTTCTTCTGCCGCTCGATCCCCTGGCGGATGAGCTGGAAGGCCTCGTCCGGCTCGCCCCAGCGCTTCACCTCGACCCACTTGCCCTTCTCCAGGTCCTTGTAGTGGGTGAAAAAGTGGGACAGCTGGTCGCAGAGGATGCGCGGCAGCTCCCGGTAGGAGGAGATGTTGGTGTAGTAGGGGTGCAAGGCGTCCACCGGGACGCAGAGGATCTTCTCGTCGATCCCGGCCTCGTCTTCCATTAGCAGCACGCCGATGGGCCGCGAGCGGATGACGACGCCCGGAGAAACGGGGACCTGGCAGAGCACCGCCGCGTCCACCGGGTCGCCGTCCTGGGACAGCGTGTGCGGCACGAAGCCGTAGTTGCAGGGGTAGTACATGGCGGTGTTGAGGAAGCGGTCGACGAACATCACCCCAGAGGCCTTGTCCAGCTCGTACTTGACCGGCGTGCCGCCCATGGGGATCTCGATGATGACGTTGACGTCGTAGGGCGCGTTGGTCCCGGCGGGGACCTTGGTGATGTCCATAGGGGATCAGTCCTCAATCCATTCGTGTTCGTTCGCCGGCTCCCCCATCGGCCGCGGCCTGCGGCGGGAAGGTCCGGATCATCCAGACGAGCAACAGCAAGCCCGGTATGGCCGCCAGCGTCGTCGCGATGAAGAAGCTCGTCCAGGTCATCTGATCGGCCAGCCAGCCGGCTCCCGATGACAACACCGTCCGCGAGAGCGCCATCAGCGACGTCAGCAGCGCGTACTGCGTCGCTGTATAGGCCAGGTTGCACAGGCTGGAAAGATAGGCGACGAACGCGGTCGTGCCCATGCCGGTGGTGACGTTCTCGATGGCGATGGTCGCGGCGAGAACCCGCACGTCGGCGCCGGCCCAGGCCTGGAGGACGAAGACCAGGTTCGAGGCCGCCATCAGCACGCCGCAGACCAGCAGGCCGCGGAGGATGCCGATGCGCGCCAGGACGACGCCGCCCAACAGCCCGCCGGCGATGACGGCGACGACCCCGAACAGCTTCACCACCTCGGCGATCTCGGTCTTGCTGAAGCCGATCTCGAGGAAGAACGGCACTTTCATCACCGCCAGCACCGCGTCGCCGAACTTGTAAAGGGCGATGAACAGCAGGATCGCCAGCCAGTGCCGCCGGCCGATGAACTCGACGACGGGCTGGAGCGCGGCGGCGTAGATCCAGGCCGCCACCGCGACCAGGCGGTGCGGCAGGTGCCGGCGACGTTCGAGGAAGGCCTCGACCCTGGCGAGGACGGCGTCGGCGTCGCCGGCGGCGGGGACCTTCGGCTCCGGGTTGAGCAGGATGGTGGCCATGCCGACGCCGACCATGGCGGCGATCAGGGCGAAGACCACCGGCCAGGGGAGGACGTCGGCGAGGATCAGGCCCAGCGCGCCGGCCCCCACCTGGCCGATCCGCCAGCCGAACACGGTCGTCGCCGCGCCGGCGGCGAGCTGGTGGTCCTCCAGGATCTCGACCCGGTAGGCGTCGATGACGATGTCCTGGCTGGCCGAGGCGAAGGCGACGAGCAGGGCGAGGCCCGCCGTGGCGGCGAGGCTCGTCGCCGGATCGGTCGTGCCCATCAGCACGATGCCTGCGAGCAGCAGAGCCTGGGCCAGCAGCGCCCAGCCGCGGCGGCGGCCGAGGCTGCGGGTAAGGAGCGGCAGCGTCAGCCGGTCGACCAGCGGCGCCCACAGCACCTTCAGCGAGTAGGGGATGCTGACCAGGGCGAACAGCCCGATCTCGGTCTTGCTGATCCCGGAGTCGGTGAGCCAGGCGCTCAGCGGTTCGGCGAGGACGCCGAACGGCAGGCCGCTGGAGAAGCCGAGGAACAGCAGCGACAGCACGCGCCGGTCGCGGTAGACAGACGCCGCCGCCCACCAGTCGCGCGCCGCGCTCACGCGCTCAAGCGGCATCGGCACCAGCCGCTCCCGCGGAGTGTCAGGGCGCGCAAGAACCTCGCCCGGTCGATGCTGCAACCGATGCCCTCACCCTCCCGCTCCGCGGCTCGCGCCGCTGCGCGGGTCCCTCCCTCTCCCACGCTTCGCGCGGGCGAGGGTAAGATCGTCGAGACGTGGCCGCGCGACCCCCTCTCCCGCGGCGAAGCCGTGGGAGAGGGACGGGGTGAGGGCCTTCTTCGCGCCGCAACCGTTCAGGCGAGTCTCTCGGCGACGAGGCCGGCCAGCGACCTTTCCGGGCGCGCGCCCATGTGGCCGATGGCTTCGGCGGCGCACAGGCTGGCGACGCGGGCGCAAAGCGCCAGGTCCATCTCTCGGGTCAGGGCGAAGAGGAAGCCGGCGGCATAGGCGTCGCCGGCGCCGGTCGTGTCGACCACGCTCTCCACCGGCTCGACGTCGATGACGTGCACCTCGTCGTTGGAGACGATCACGGAGCCCTTCTCCGAACGGGTCAGCGCCGCGATCCAGCAATGGTGGCGGACCTGCTGCAGGGCGGCGTCGAAGGAGTGCTCCTGGTAGAGCGAGACGATCTCGTCCTCGTTGGCGAACAGCACGTCGACGTGGTGCTCGACCAGGGTGCGGAAGTCGGCGCGGTGACGATCGACGCAGAACGGGTCGGACAGGCTGAGCGCCACCAGCCGGCCGGCATCGTGCGCCACCTGCGCCGCCTTGCGGAACGCGTCCTTGGCCGCCGGGCGGTCCCACAGGTAGCCCTCGAGGTAGGTGACGCGGGCGCCGGCGATGGCGGCCTCGTCGATGTCTCCCGGCGCCAGCTCGGCGCTGACGCCGAGGAAGGTCTGCATCGTCCGGTGCGCGTCGGGGGTGACGAAGATCAGGCAGCGTCCCGTCGGCGTGCCGCCGCCCGAGGGCTCGGCGAGGAAGCTGATGCCGAGCGAGGTGATGTCGTGGCGAAAGATCGTGCCGAGCTGATCGTCGCTGACCTTGCCGATGAAGGCGCCGCGGCCGCCGAGCGACGCCAGCGCGGCGATGGTGTTGGCCGCCGAGCCGCCGGACACCTCGACCGCCGGCCCCATCCGGTCGTAGAGCCGGGCGACGGTTTCGGCGTCGACCAGCGTCATGGTGCCGCGGTTCAGCCCCAGTTCCTCGATGACGGCGTCGTCGGCATGGGCGATGACGTCGACGATGGCATTGCCGATGCCTACGACATCATGGTGGATCGCCGGCATCGGCGCGCTCCTTCGCTTCGCTGTTGGGAGGTCCCCGTCTTTGCGGCCGGAGTATCCATGCCGGGCCCGCCCGCGGCAAGCCCGGCCTGAACGCTGGGCGAGGGTCGGCGGGGGTTGCGGCGGCCTCGCCGGAACCGCTACACACGGGGCCGCGGCAGCAGCGGCACGGAGCGTCTCGTGATCGACGCGTTCTTCAAGGCGATCAGGCAGCTCGGCGATCCGGCCATCCGCCGGGTGCTCTGGCTCGGCATCGGCGTCTCGCTGGCCGTTCTGGCCGCGCTCTGGACCGGCGTCGGCTACCTGCTGACGCAGACGACCTTCTTCCAGACCGGCTGGCTGGACACCGCGGTGGACGCCCTGGGCGGCGTCGCCACGCTCGCCATCAGCTGGTTCCTCTTTCCGGTCGTCATCAGCGCCTTCGTCGGCCTGTTCCTCGAGCGGATCGCTGAGGCGGTGGAGCGCCGCCACTACCCGTCGCTGGAGCCGGGCCGCGACATCCCGTTCGGCGAGGCCCTGGCCGGCAGCCTGCGGTTCCTCGGCATCACCCTGACGCTGAACCTGGTGGTGCTGCTCTTCCTCGTCGTCCCGCCGGTGTTCCCCTTCGTCTTCTACGGGGTCAACGGCTACCTGCTGAGCCGCGAGTACTTCGAGGTGGTGGCGGCGCGGCGCATGCCGATGCCGGCGGTCCGCGAGATGCGGCGCAAGCACATGCGCCGGCTGTTCCTGGCCGGCCTCGTCGTCGCCTTCCTGCTCACCGTGCCGTTCGTCAACCTGCTGGCACCCATTGTCGGTACCGCGGCGATGGTCCACATCTTCCACCGCCTGCGGGGCACCGCCTGAGCGCGAAGAGCCGCGGTGTCAAGCAACGGAATAGAGTGTAAGGTAGGGCGCCTACCACGTACTGCTACTGGGCTTGTATCGCGCCGTCTTGAGACCCGCAGGGAAGCTTTCAAGCCATCCGCCCTAGCTTGGGGCCTGTTAGGATCTGGTTTTGTCACCGTAGTTTTGACTCGCCCATGGCGAGCATCAACTTCTGTATATCTCTCCCTTCACACCCAAGAGGGTTGTAGATGGCCACTGATGATCCGGACAAGCCCGAGTTTGGTTGTCGTCGTAGCTACTGGAACTTCGCGCAACGGGTTCGTCATGTGCGTCGCTACGTCTGGGATCCCGAAACACGGGCTTTTCTGGATACGGTGCTCGCTACTCTTAGGGATCGTGATGTACCGATTCCGGAGGGTACGATTTTCTTCCGTGCCCAGTCTGGGATCGACTACGCTCCAGTTGTCGAAGATGGTGTGGAAATGGGGGAGGTACCATACGGCTTTGGCCCCGCCCGCATGAAGCCGCTCGCGAACCAGGCGCGGGAAGGGCGTGTCAACCCAGTTGCCATTTCCGTCCTTTACCTTGCTTCCGAAAAACAAACTGCGATTTCGGAAGTCAGGCCTTGGGTCGGGGCGGAGATCTCAGTCGCCCAGTTTAAGGTCCTTCGGAACCTGCGGGCCGTTGATCTATCGCCTGGCTACGGGAAAAGGTGGATCGACCTTTCGGTGTTCGACCCGGGATCACAACCGGATGCCAAACAGAAGGAGAAGGGCGTTTGGATCGATATCGACAATGCGTTTTCGCGGCCGGTCACGCTTTCCGATGATTCCGCGGACTACGTTCCCACGCAGATTCTCGCCGAGCTCTTCAAGAATGCCGGATATGACGCGATCATTTATCGAAGCCAGTTCGGTGAGAAAGGCTACAATATCGCGCTGTTCAATGTCGAGGATGCCGAGGTAATCAATTGTGCCCCTTACCAGGTGAGGGGCATCGAAGTGACATTCGAACAGATCGGCAATATGTGGTTTTCAACGAAAAATGGCCCGGTTGTGGTAGAACTTGACATCTCCGACAAGGCCGAACAGGGGAATAATGAATCAGTTTGAGCATGCCGCACGGGTTCTGGTTGCAGGCGCCGCTATCGCCCGCATCGCTACACCAGTGGCCGGAAACGGGCGCTCGGCGGGCGATGTCCATTAAGATGGAGATGCACATGGCCGGCAAATTCAAAGTTGGCGAGGCGGCGAAGGTGGCGGTCCTGTGCCTGCCGCCGGTCATCCTGTCGCTGATCGGGCTGGCGGCGATGGGGCGGAAGCCGGCGCAGGGGCTGGCCGCGAGGGGCAAGGCGCCGGCGGCCGGTGCGAAGACGGCGGCGGGGGCGGCGGCCAAGCCGCAGCCTCGCCGCCCTGCCTGACGTCAAGAACAAAGCAAGGTGTCACCAGGTCGTACCAAAAAAAAAGTGCCGTCATTGCGAGGAGGCGAAGCCGACGAAGCCGATCCCCTCACCCCGACCCTCTCCCTCAGGGGCCCTCAGGGAGAGGGAGGCGCGCACAGCGCGCGGGTGAGGGAGCTGCCGCGCTGCGTCGCGGCTCGCGATGACGATGTTGTTAAGCGCCGTGCATTGATCCTTCGCCCACCGCAGCTGTGGCTTACAACCCCACCCGGCGCAGGCGCAGCGCGTTGCCGATGACCGAGACCGAACTCAGGCTCATGGCCGAGGCGGCGATGACCGGGCTGAGCAGGATCCCGAACACCGGATAGAGCACGCCGGCGGCGATCGGCACGCCGAGCGCGTTGTAGACGAAGGCGAAGAACAGGTTCTGCTTGATGTTGCGCATGACCGCTTCGCTCAGCAGGCGGGCGCGCGCCACCCCCCGCAGGTCGCCCTTCACCAGGGTCACGCCGGCGCTCTCCACCGCCACATCGGCGCCGGTGCCCATGGCGATGCCGACGTCGGCGGCGGCCAGGGCCGGCGCGTCGTTGATGCCGTCGCCGGCCATGGCGACGATCCGCCCCTCCTTGCGCAACGCCGCAACGATCTCGTTCTTCCGCTCCGGCAGCACCTCCGCCTCGACCTCCTCGATGCCGAGCCTGCCCGCCACCGCCTTCGCGGTGGTGCGGTTGTCGCCGGTGAGCATGACGATGCGCACGCCGTCGTCGCGCAGCGTCTTCAGCGCCTCCGCTGTCGTCGCCTTGATCGGGTCGGCGACGGCGACGAGGCCGGCCAAGGCACCGTCGACGGCGACGAACATCACCGTCTGGCCCTCGGCTCGGCGCCGGTCGGCGGCCTCCGCGAGCGCCGACGCGTCGACGCCGAGATCCTGAAGCAGGCGGACGTTGCCCAAAGCAACCCGCCGGCCGTCGATCATCCCGGTGACGCCCTTGCCGGTCACGGAGGCGAAGTCCTCGGCGCGCCCGAGGCTCCCGCCGCCCTCCTTCGCACCGGCGACGATAGCCTCGGCCAGAGGATGCTCGCTCGCCTGCTCCAGGCTGGCAGCGAGGCGCAGCAGCTCGCCCCGCTCGATCCCCGGCGCCGGCTCCACGGCGACGAGCTTCGGCTTGCCCTCCGTCAGCGTCCCGGTCTTGTCGACGACCAGGGTGTCCACCTTGGCGAAGCGCTCGAGGCTCTCCGCGTTCTTGATCAGGATGCCCATCTGCGCGCCGCGGCCGGTGCCGACCATGATCGACATCGGCGTCGCCAGGCCCAGCGCGCAGGGGCAGGCGATGATCAGTACGGACACGGCGGCGACCAGGGCGAAGGCCATGGCCGGCGGCGGGCCGAAGATCGACCAGACGACGAAGGCGACGACGGCGACGGCGACGACGACCGGCACGAAGTAGCCGGCGACGACATCGGCCAGGCGCTGGATGGGGGCACGCGAACGCTGCGCCTCGGCCACCATCTGGACGATCCGCGCCAGCATGGTCTCCGAGCCGACCTTCTCCGCAACCATGACGAACGAGCCCGAGCCGTTGAGCGTGCCGCCGGTGACCTTGGCGCCGGCGCTCTTCTCCACCGGCACCGGCTCGCCGGTGAGCATCGACTCGTCGACCGCGCTCGAGCCTTCCACGACTGCCCCGTCCACTGGGATCTTCTCCCCCGGGCGCACCCGCAGACGGTCGCCGGCATGGACGTGCTCCAGCGGCACCTCCTCGTCGTGGCCGTCGTCGCGGACGAGCCTGGCCGTCTTCGGCGCCAGGTCGAGCAGCGCCCGGATGGCGCCGCCGGTCTGCTCGCGCGCCCGGATCTCCAGCACCTGGCCGAGGAGGACGAGCACGACGATCACGCCCGCGGCCTCGTAGTAGACGCCGACCTCGCCCTCAGGGCCGCGGAAGGCGTTGGGGAAGATGCCGGGCGCAATCGTCGCGACGACGCTGAAGGCGTAGGCCGCGCCGACGCCGAGCCCGATCAGCGTCCACATGTTCGGGTTCATGGTCTTCAGCGACGACCAGAACCGCTTGAAGAACGGAGCCGCGGCCCAGACGACGATGGGCGTGGCCAGGATCAGTTCCGCCCAGTCGAGCCAGCGGGCGGAGACGACGGCGAAGCTGTCCGGCGCCAGGTGCCGGCCCATGGCGACGACCACGAGCGGCAGCACGAGCACCGCGCCGACGATGAAGCGCCGGCGCATGTCCAGGTACTCGGCGCTCGGCCCCTGCTCCAGCGAGACGGTCTTGGGCTCCAGCGCCATGCCGCAGATCGGACAGTCCCCGGGCCCCACCTGCTCGATCTCGGGATGCATCGGACAGGTGTAGACGGCGTCCGCCGGTGCCGCCGCCGCCTCCTGCGGCTCGGACCTGGCCCGTTCCTCGCCCCCAGCGAGGTAGCGCTCGGGATCGGCGGCGAACTTGGTCTTGCAGCCGGCCGAGCAGAAAAAGTGGGTCTTGCCGGCGTGCTCGAAGCGATGCTTGGCCGTCGCCGGATCGACGGTCATGCCGCAGACCGGATCCTTCGCCTTCTCTTCCGCTCGCTTGAGATAGCGCTCCGGGTCGGCGCTGAACTTCGTCCTGCAGCCGGCGCAGCAGAAAACGTAGGTCTGGCCTGCGTGTTCGAAGCGATGCTTGGCGGTGGCCGGATCGACGGTCATGCCGCAGACCGGATCCTTCACGTTCGCCGCGACATCGCCGGCGGGAGCATGCCCGTCCTCCTCGTGGCGGTGCTCATGCCCATGGTCGTGTCCGTGATGGCCGCAGCCATGCGTCCGGGTTTCCATCGCTCGCTCCGTTCCCTGCATGCCCCTCTGCATGGCCCTGCGGCGGCCCATACGCAACCGCCGGGCCACGGCCGGTCCGGCGCTGGCCTGCCTGCGACGCCGCTTGCTCAGGCGAGGCAGCGCCGGCGAACGCGATGAGCCCGTAAAGAAGGTTGCGCCGACGACGGGAAGAACTGCCGGGGCTTTGGCCGGAGAGACGACGGTAAACGTCATGCTCGACAGCCACTTTGCGCTTAACAGGAGGGATAACTTCGTGCAAGGCTGTCACGCCCGACAAGGGGCATCCGCCACCAAAAATAATGGAGAGGAGCGGGAATGGGCCACCATTACATGCGCGCCGGAGTTTTCAAGCTCCTGGCGGGTTCGGCATTTGCGCTTTGTGTCTTCGCGAGTCAGCCGGCTATGGCAAAGGGGTTCACGAACGGCAGCCTCATCGGAGACTATGCTTATGTGAACAACACGGAAGGTCTTGCCAGCTTCGGCCCGATAATCTTCGACGGGAAAGGCGGATTAACCCTGCAGATCGTTACCAACGGGAAATGTGAAACGCCAGCCCCCGGTTGTTCCAGGGCCGTCGGCAGTTTCGACGTCAGCGGCGAGTACGAGGTGCAGCCTGACGGAACGGGCGTTGCGACCATCGACTTTCCTGAACCAAACGGGCCGGTCAAGTACGACTTCGTGATCGTCAAGGCGAAGAAAAAGGGGCCAGCCCCACTGGCCCTCGAGATCTTCTCTGCCGGCCAAAGCGGTGGGCTGGCGGGGCAGCTGATCGCTCCCACGTGGACCCGTCGGTTCGATAACTGATCAACGGCGTCCTGCGGACATGGCCAGGCGAGCGCCGCCAGCGTTGCTCGCCTGGACCTTACCGCTTGAACGTACGGAATGGAGCGCGCCGCCGCCCTTCGTCACCGAGATCGACGCGAAGACGGTGGCGGGCGCTGGAAGAGCGTTGGTGTCCCGGCTACGCCGGCAGGCTGCGGATCGCTTCTTCGCAGGCTGTCTCGCACCGCCGGCAGGCCTCGGCGCAGACGCGGCAGTGCTCGTGGTGGCCGGCGTGCGTTTCGCACTCGCGCGCGCACTTGCGGCAGGCCTCGGCGCACGCCTGCAGCGTCGCCCGGATCACGCTGACGTTTCCGCCTGTGCGCCGGGCGGCGACGCTCCCGGCGGCAGCGCAGACGTCGGCGCAGTCCAGGTTGAGACGGATGCATTGCGTCAGCGATGGCACCTGGTCCTCGCCGAGGCAGGCGTCGGCGCAGGCCGTGCAGGTCGCGGCGCAGTCGAAGCACGCGTCGATGCAGCGGACCAGCGCGTCGTTGACGTCGCCGCGGACGTGCGGGTGGGTGCGGATCATTTCGCGAACGGACATGATGTTCCTCCGGTTCGTTGCGGTGGATGGTTGGAAAATCAACCGCAGAGGCTGGCCATCGTTCCTCGCGCCGCTCCGTGGCCGGCTGACCGGCGCCCGCGCCGAGGCTATATCCTGGGTCCAGGAGCAGCCCATGATCGGCGCCGGGCGGAAGACCCGGCGCGGCGATGCGAACGGGAGGAGGCGAGATGCGGCTGATCGACACCGGCGAAGAGCTTCGCCAACACATCGAGGCGAACCTGCGCGGCCTGGCCAAGACCGCGCTGGAGAAGTCCCAGGAGAGTCGCCGCCGCCACGACGGCGAGACAGATCCGCGGCTGAAGGCGGTTTGGAAAAGCGAGGCCGAGGCCGAGCTCCGCATCGCCAAGGTCATCAACGACGAGTGCGAGGCGCTGTTGAAGCTGGCGGGGTCGGCGTGAGCGAGGCCGGCGGCGGCCGCTGAGCCGGCGCATGCGGGGCACGCCGCCAGGTCCGCGCGGGCACTGGCTGCTCGGCAGCCTTCCGGACTTCGGCACCGACCTCCTCGGCCTGCTCACCCGCGTCGCGCGGGAGCACGGCGACGTCGTCCGGCTGCGGCTGGGGCCTGTGACGCAGGCGCTGCTGCTCAGCCACCCGGAGCGGATCGAGGAGGTGCTGGCGACCCGGGAGGGCGAGTTCGCCAAGCACCGCTTCTTCTGGCGCCACGTCTCCCGGCTGTTCGGCGACGGCCTGCTCACCAGCAGCGGCGAACTGTGGAAGCGCCAGCACGCGCTGATCGCGCCGGCGTTCCGCCAGCAGCGGCTGGCGCTCTCGGCGGAGGCGATGGCGGCGGCGGCGAACGATCTCGTCGCCGGCTGGCGCGACGGCGAGGAGCGCGACGTCCGCCACGACATGTCGCGGCTCACGCTCGACATCGCCGCCCGCGTCCTGTTCGACCGCCGGCTCGACCACGATGCCCTCGACCGTGTCCTCCACGCCGTCGACCTGGCAACGGCCGAGATCGGCGGCCGTTTCAGGCGCTTCCTGACGCCTCCGGACTGGGTCCCGACGCCCGGCAACCGGCGGTACCTGGCCGCCGCCCGCGCGCTCGACGCGGTCGCCGCCGAGATCGTCGGCGAGCGCAGGGCGACGGCCGAGGGCCGCTCCGACCTGTTGTCGACGCTGCTGCTGAGCCGCGACCCGGAGGGCCGGCCGATGCACCCGAGGCAGGTGCGCGACGAGGTCGTGACCCTGCTGCTCGCCGGCCACGAGACGACGGCGCTGGCGCTGACCTGGACGCTCCACCTTCTCGCGCATCATCCGGAGGTGGCGGCGAGGGTGGAGGCGGAAGTGGACGCCGTGGTCGGGCCGGACCGTCCGCCGTCGGTGGTCGATCTAGCGGACCTCCGCTACGTCGCCGCCGTTCTGACCGAGGCCATGCGCCTCTATCCGCCGGTCTACGTGGTCGGCCGCGAAACCATCCGCGAGGTGGAACTCGGCGGCTATCGCGTGCCCCGCGGCACGGTCCTGTTGATGAGCCAGTGGGTCGTCCACCGCGACGAGCGCTTCTTTCCCGAGCCCCTCGCGTTCGAGCCGGAGCGCTGGACCGACGGCTCCGCGCGCGGCCTGCCGCGCTTCGCCTACTTTCCCTTCGGCGGCGGCGCGCGCATCTGTATCGGCCAGCCGCTGGCGCTGATGGAGGCAAAGCTGGTGCTGGCCGGCATCTGCCAGCGCTTCCGGCTCGCCGACCACGATGGCGGGGTGATCGAGCCCAGCGCCTCGATCACGCTCCGCCCGAACCGCGCCGTGCGACTTCGGGTGTCGCGCCGGCCTTCCAGTGGGTCGCCGGCGGGTCGCGCAACCTGATCCAGGCTCGCCCAGGGGGCACTGCGGCTGATCGTTTCCGACCGGCCCATCGCGCCGCGCCCGGTGCGCTGCCGACCCGCCGTACGGCATCAGTGGCTGGGTGTCGGCGATGAGGCTATGCTTGCCGTAACGGAGTCCGGCGGGGCAACTGATGGCGATTCTCATCCGGCAGGTTGTTCTAAACAACTTCAAGAGCATTGCGAGTTGCAAGGTCAGCCTGCGAGACATCACGGTGCTCGTGGGGCCGAACGGCGCTGGCAAAAGCAATTTCATCGACGGAATGCGCCTCGTCTCGGATGCCTTGAACTCCACGCTGGAGTACGCCCTGCGACAGCGTGGGGGCATAAACGAGGTACGCCGCCGCTCAGGGGGCCACCCGACCAACTTTGCCATCAGCCTTCGGATGAACCTCCCGGGTGGCCGAAACGGCCTTTATGCTCTTCGCGTAGGGGCCAGACCCGAAGGTGCATTCAGCGTGCGACGAGAAGAGGCGCATGTATCACTCAACACTTTAGACGAGGCATTCTTCGTCGTAGAGGAAGGGAACCTCAAGGACGCTAGCAAGGAGCTGTCCTTGGCACAGCCGAAGGTTAGTGCGGATCGGCTTTTTTTGACCGCAGCTTCCGGAATCCTTCCGTTCAGAGAGCTGTTCGACGCCCTCTCGATGATGCGCTTTTATAGTATCAACCCGGCGACAATAAAGGAGCTGCAGGTTCACGATGCCGGCGAGCGACTTGAACCTACTGGTTGGAACCTGCCAGCAGTCATCAAGCGCATGCACAGAGAGAATCCTGCCACATATCAACGAGTGCGAGACTACTTGCAACATATTGTTCCAGATATTGAAGAGGTTGAACATAAATTCTACGGACCCCGCGAGACACTAGAGTTTCAGCAGGCGTCTCAAAGCAAAAAACCCTCGTGGCGCTTCCATGCTGCAAACATGTCTGATGGAACCCTGCGGTCTCTGGGCGTGCTGACGGCCTTATTTCATCCCCATTTCAAGGACGGGGGTGCTATTCCGTTCGTGGGCATCGAGGAACCAGAAATAACCATTCACCCAGGGGCGGCGAGCGTTATCATGGACGCTCTTATCGAGGCGGCCGGCGGTGCACAGGTGGTGGCCACCACGCACAGCCCGGACCTCCTGGACCATCCTGATGTAAAGAGCGACTGGATTCTTGCTGTTACGAAGGAGATGGGGAACACGCAGATCGCGGCGGTCGATGACGCTTCGGTGAAGGCCATGAAGGAGGCTTTGTATACGCCCGGGGAGTTGCTCCGTGTTGGCCAGCTTTCCCCAAACAAAGCTGCTTGGCCGACAAGCATCACGGACTCGGATCTGTTCGAGTCTTTATGACCGCTTCCATATACCCAATCGTGGAGGGGCATGGGGAGGTTGCTGCCGTTCCAATCCTCCTGCGGCGGATTGCGGCCGAACTCCTTCAGCGTCAAGATGTCGAGGTGCTGAGGCCGCATCGGCTACAACGGGGCAGGATTGTCGCTGCGGCGCAAGATCTCCAGAAGGCGCTGCAACTTGCGAGGCTGAAGGTAGCCGGCGCGGATAAGGGGATCGTTCTAGTTCTGCTTGATGCTGACGATGATTGCCCGGCAGACCTGGCGCCTGCGCTTCTCGAGAAGATACGGCAGCCCGGCTTCGAAGCGAGCGTGGTCGTAGCGAAACGAGAGTTCGAGGCGTGGTTTCTGGCTGCCGCGCGCTCTTTGCGGGGTCACCCGAGGGTGCTGGACATCGCAGAGGCGCCTGACGACCCGGAATCGATCCGGGGCGCCAAGGAGTATCTGAAAAGGAAAATTCTCAACGAGCCGGTCTACAGCGAGACGGTTGATCAACCAAGCCTCGTCGCTTGTCTTGATCTCTCCGAGGCCCGGGCGTCGCCTTCGTTCGACAAGCTGTGTCGGGACATGGCCCACCTGCTGGGCGCGCCTGTGGGGTGAGGGCGCCCGGCACCCGCGCATCTGTATCGGCCAGCCGCTGGCGCTGATGGAGGCAAAGCTGGTGCTGGCCGGCATCTGCCAGCGCTTCCGGCTGGCAGACCGTGCCAGCGGGGCGATCGAGCCATGCGCCTCGATCACGCTCCGCCCGAACCGCGCCGTGCGGCTCGTGGTTTCACGACGTCCGCCGGCAGATCCGGCCGCGGCCCGAGATCGCGCGGCCCCTACAGGTCGATCAGGCCGAGGCTGATCCGCAACGCCTCGTCGACCCGGATCATGCTCGCGAGGCCCAGCGCGCCCAGGCGCTTCACCATGCGGCGCTTGTCGATCGAGCGGATCTGGTTGAGCATCACCACCGACGGCTCGCGCAGCCCTCCTTCCGGTGGATTCAGGAGCACATCCGTCGGATACGGCTTGTCAGCCACACTGGAGGAGATGGCGGCCACGATCGTGATCGGGCTGTAGCGGTTGCCGATATCGTTCTGGATGACGAGGGCGGGGCGTGTCTTCCTGATCTCGGCACCGACGGTGGGGTCGAAGCTGACGAGGTGGATCTCGCCCCGCTTCGGCGGACCTACGGGTTGTCGTTTCTCCATCCGTCCTCGTCGATCGGGAACCAGGCTTGTGCCGTCTCCAGGTCACGATCGGCCTGCCGCTCGTAGCCCTCCCGTAGACGCCGGCGCAGATTCGCCTTGCCCGCCTCCTCGACGTAGTGCCTGATCGCACGGTCGATGAAGCCGCTCCGGTCCCCCGCGGCGGTAACCCGGTCGAGCAGCCGGATGGTCTCCTCCGGCAACGTGATGTTGATGCGCTTGTGCATGGACGTGAACCATACACACCGCCAATGTGTAGCGCAAGACGCGCCGCTCGCGCCATCTGCCTCGTTTGGTTCAGGGCCGAGCATCGGCGGTTGACATCGGGCTGCAAGGGATTCATACGGCGGCGACAGGGCTTATCACCCACACACGACAGGGGGCGTTCATGGCGGGCAAGCTGGACTGGAAATGGATCGGGATCGGCGTCCTGATCATGGTCGCTCTCAGCATCGCTGCGGGCTTCATCCTCGCCCTGATCCTGGGTCCGCAGTTGCGCGAGGTCAGCGACCCGTCGCAGATCACGCTCTCGGGCGGGCAGATGGCGATGGTCGCCGTGTTCAACGTCCTCGCCTTCCTCATCGGCGGCTTCATCGTCGGCGTGAAGTCGGTGGGGCGGACGATCATCGAGCCCGGCATCTCCGCTGCCATCGCCGTGCTGATCGGGCTTCTGATCTCCGGAAACTTCAGCATCGGCAACCTGTTCGTCGGCGGGCTGGTGCCGTTCGCGGCCGGCATCGCCGGCGGCTGGCTGGGCGAGCGGCGCCAGGGCACGACCGCCTGAGGCAGCCCGCCCGAGCCTCGTCGAAGGGCGGGCCGCGGCGCCGCCTTGCGCTCAGTTCCGCGTCGCCACCGTGATGAAGCGCCGGGTGTTGGCGGCGATGTCGTCGGGCCGCAGCGGCTGCGACGCGTGGATGAAGCCGTAGGCGGGGTAGGCCGTCGCTCCCATCTGCCGGGACGGCGGCCACCAAACCTTGACCTGCGACCAGTCGTTCTTCGGCGAGACGTCGATGGACAGCACGTCCTGGTTGACGTGGTTCGGCACCCAGTTGGCGTGGGTGAGCAGGATGCGCCGGCTGGAGAGCACCTGCGAGACGACGGCGACGTGGCCGTAGGGCAGCCGGGCGGTGCGGCGGAAGACGAGGACGCTGCCGACCTGCGGTGCCTCCGAGCGGGCATAGCGGCCGGCTGCCGCCTTCCACCAGTCGGCGGCGTTGCCGTAGATGGGCACCCCGGCGACCGCCCGGGCGAAGGGGACGCACTGGCTCTGCACCCGGGGGCCTGGATCGCCGCCTGCGGCGGACGTTCCGCCGCAGCTCGCCAGGGCGACGAAGGCCACCACGGCGGTGGAGATGGTCGTCCTTCGGACGACGCCCTGCCTGAGCGGCAAACGAGGTCGAGCCCACGAGCCCGTCATCGCGACGATCCTCCCTGTGGCAGTCACGCCGCGTCCCGCCGCGGCTTGGTCCCGGTTCGGCGGAGGTGTCGTTGCGAAAGGTCCGGCGGGTCCGACCGCCGTCGCTCGCTCGCACCTGCTCGCCTGTCACATCGGTTGCGCCGTTCTCCTTCGCTGCGCCGCGTAAACGTCACCTGGCGGCCGGCAGCGGGGATGATCCGCCGCCTCCGCCTCGACGTAGCGGCTGCGACCGTTTAAGCCTCGATATGGGGTTCGATCAATAGGGAGTGGAGGGACGAAGATGAGCGATCTGGTGGCTATCGTGTTCGGCGACGAGACGACCGCCTTCGAGGTGCGGACCGAGCTGGTCAAGATGCAGAAGGAGTACCTCATTGAGATGGAAGACGCGGTCGTCGTGACCAAGGACGCCGAGGGCAAGGCCAAGCTGCATCAGGCCACGAACCTGACGGCGGCCGGGGCGGTCGGCGGCGGCTTTTGGGGCATGCTGATCGGGCTCCTGTTCCTCAATCCGCTGGTCGGCGCCGCCGCCGGGGCCGCCGGCGGGGCGATCGCCGGCCGGCTCACGGACATCGGCATCAGCGACAAGATGATGAAGGAGCTGGCCGAGAGCTTCAAACCCGGCACCGCGGCGCTGTTCGTCCTGATCAAGAAGGTGACGGCCGACAAGGTGCTGGAGCGGCTGAAGCCGTTCGCCGGCAAGGGCACCGTCTTCAAGACGTCGCTGAACAAGGACGACGAGGCGGCGCTCCGTCAGGCGCTGGAAGCCATCTGAGCCGGGCGAACGGGCGCCGGCACTCCGGCGCCCCCAGCCTCCTGGACACGGGACGAGGGTGAGTGGAATGGCCGCGACCAAGCCGTGCCGGCTCAAGCTGTGGCTGCTGCTGATCGGGCCGGCGCTGGCGGCGATCGCGGCCGGACCCGCCGCGGCGCAGCGGCCGGGACCGCCCGAGGACGGCGTCTCCGGGTTCCTGACCGTGCTCACCGGCTTCGTCAGCGTCAAATCCCAGTTCTCGACCGACGGCGATAACCGCGAAACCAGCAGCCTCAACAGCTCGGGCCAGACCGTCGACAGCTTCGTCGTGGCGCCCCTGTTCGAGCTCGCCTACGCCGTCGCCGACTGGCGCACGCAGGTCTATCTCGGCCTGCCGATCGAGAACATCCGCGAGGGGACGTTCTTCCAGCAGGAGGTCGGCGTCCGCCACTGGCTCGAGGACGGCACCCGGCTCACCGCCGCCTTCCTGCCCTGGCCGGTGATCGCGCAGAGGACCTGGCAGGACCCGTTCGTCGTCGATGAGGGCCGCAAGCGCACCGACGTCGACGCCTTCGGCTTCAAGCTCGACGCCGACCGGATCGCCGGCACCAACGTCGGCCTGCGCTACCGGTTCGTCCGCCGCAGCATCGACGACGAGGACAGCGGCGAGTTCCTCCGCGACCTCCCCGGCTCGGAGCTGACCGGCGGCGACGTCCGCGACCTGCGCCGCGACGCCGACACCCACCAGGGCACGCTCAGCTATGCCTATCCGCTGGGGCGCGGCCTGCTGCTGCGCCCGGCGCTGCGCTACACCTACGCCGACGCCGACGGCGCCGCCAACAGCTTCCACGCCGTCCGCCCCGAGCTCGGCGTGCTCTTCCGGACGCCGGCGTACGACGCCAGCGTCAACCTCGGCTACGAGCGCAGCTGGTTCGACGAGGACAACCCGATCTACGGCGAGAAGCGCGACGGCGAGGACTATTCCGCCGTGCTGCTGTTCGGCTACCGCGAGCCGTTCGGCCTGCGCAACGTCCGCGCCGAGCTCATCGGCGCGGTCAACTACGCCGACTCCGAGATCAACTTTTACGACGGCCGGGTGATGTTCGTCGGCGCCGGCGCCACCTACTCGTTCTGAGCGCAACGTTCGCACCGTTGCCCCGCCTGAGCTGCATGCCTGCCCCGCGGTGGGGGCGGAGCCGCCGCGGGAGCCGCTATTCCCAAATGCGTTACTTCGCGATACAATATTCGCGCAAGTAAAGGCCGCACCCAGTTGAGCGGCCCGACCGCCGGGCAACGGCGGCCACGACAGGGGACTGTCCGCCTTCGAGACACGTTGACGCCAGGACGAGCGGCGCGCTCGTCCGATGAGGCGGTGTGTTCGAACCAGTGGTGGGGGCCACATGGCCACTTACAACGGAACACCGGGGAACGACGCGATCGAGATCTTCATTCCTTACGCCAACCCCGGCACGGTCAACGAAACGGCCTTCGGCTATGAAGGCAACGACACCATCAGCATCGAGTACGAATGCATAAACCAAGGAATTCCTGTGGGCGGTTCTTACTCCGGGACCATGGAAGTGCACGGTGGACCGGGCAACGACACGATTTCCCACGATAAGTCCTACACGTTGTGGATCGGCGTCGCTCCGGATGTCGAAAACGTCGTCAGCCGGTTCTATGGCGAAAGCGGCAACGATACCTTCTTCGCCTGGACGGAAGAAGACAAGTACAATGAGACCGGAAACGCTCCGGAGACTTTCTACGGAGGTTCCGGAGACGACGTTTACTATATAGCGGAAGCTGGCGATCGAGTGGTGGAGATGCCGGGAGAAGGCATCGACACCGTCAGGGCGAGGTTCTCGACATCCTACGCGCCTTACGAGAACCCCGTCGTCGTGCTGCCCGAGAACGTCGAGAACCTCGTTCTCGATACTGCCGGCTGGTATTTCAATCCGACTTCACTGGGGGCGGTTGGCAACACCCTGGCGAACCGGATCATCGGCAACGAGATCTCCAACACGCTCGGCGGCGGCCTGGGGAACGACACCATCTACGGCAAGCAGGCCGGTGTTGCGGCTTCGGCCTACGGCCCAGACGCCGACACCATCCGCGGCGGCGGCGGCGACGACCTAATTTACGGCGGCGGCGGCGACGCCGACACCTGGGACGGGGACGACAAGCTCTACGGCGACGCCGGCAACGACCGGATCTTCGGCCACAACGGCAACGACACGATGTACGGCGGCACCGGCAACGACGAGATGGGCGGCCAGGCCGGCAACGACACGATGTACGGCGAGGCCGGCGCCGACAAGCTCGGCGGCGGCAGCGGCAACGACGTCCTCGACGGCGGGCTCGACAACGACATCCTGACCGGCCGCGAGGGCCTCGACCGGCTGACGGGCGGCGGCGGCAACGACGTCTTCCGCTACGAATGGGTTACCGACTCCAAGCCGGGTGCCACCTTGCGTGATGTCATAACCGACTTCGCCGGGATCGGCGCGACGGTGATCGACAGGATCGATCTCTCCCCCATCGACGCCAACACCGGGCTGTCCGGCAACCAGGCCTTCGCCTTCAAGGGCACGGCCGCGTTCACCGGCGCCGGCCAGCTCCGCCTGATGTCTTCGGGGACCGACACCGTCATCCAGGCCAACACCGGCGGCTCGCTCGCCCCGGAGCTGGAGATCGCGGTCACGGACGGCACCACGCTCCCCGGCGCCTGGTCGGCCACGGACTTCATCCTGTAGCGGCAAGAGCAGCATGGCCCCGCCTGCGCTGCGGGCGGGGCCTATGCTTGGCGTAATGTATTCACATCGACCCACCTTCCGATATATAATTAGCACTAAGTAGGAATATACCCCAAAGGGCGTATGATAGGCCGCAGCCTCTGCGGTCGCAGCGGGGGACTTTCGCCTTCGAGACGCGCGAGGCAGGACGTGGACTCGTTCCTCGTTCGGCGACCTTCGAGTTGCGCTTGCGAAGGAGGAAAGCATGGCTGTTCCCGAGGGTTTGCAAGGCGACGGGCGCTCGCACGATCACGAGCCGGAAGTCATCCTTGGAACCAGGGGCGGCGACACGCTGATCGCGGGGGGCGGCCCGCAGGCGATCTACGGCGACAACGGCCGCGACACGATCTACGCCGGCGGCGGGCACACCGCGGCCGGCGGCCACGACGACTCCCATGACGACTCCCTCGGCGGCGGCGAGACGATCGTCGATTTCCAGCCGGGCACCGACACCATCGACCTCTCCGCCCTGAGCGGCGGCTTCTCGTTCGTCGGCGTCATCGCCGAGGGGAACGCGTCCGCCGGCGAGCGGCAGGTCGGCGTGCAGGCAGCGGCGGACGGATGCACCGTCCTCGTCAACGTCGAGGGGACGAACGTGGCGGAGCTGGAGATCGCCCTGATCGGGGTCAGCGCGTCGGCGCTGGAGGCGGACGACTTCCTCCTCGCCTGAGCCGGCCGCCGCGGCGGGGTGTCGTCGCGGCGGCAAGTAAAGCCACTGCAGGTTACACGAGTCCGGCGCCGGGGATGAGTAGTCGTGCGCACAACTTGGCAGACAAAATTAACATATGATAGTATATACTTGATTTATCTCATGTTGGCGCGCTACAATTATTTCATGTTCAAGTGGTGCTCGGATTGATCGGATGTTTCTTGGAAAGCCGGGCATAAGACTAGGGGGAGTATGATCATGAATAACAAACGCGCGGCACTCTCACTTCTCTTGAGCGGGACGATGATGGCCACGCTCGCGTTCGCCGCTCCCGTGACGGCGGCGGAGGAAGAGACGGCGGGGAACAACCTGTCGTTTCCCACGAAGTTCATTCCGTCGCCGACGGCAGCAGGCGCGCCGACGCTTCGGCTCGCGTGCGGCGCCGCCGTCGCCCCCACCGGGTCGCAGTGCATGCCGGACTACTGGTGTCAGAAGACCGATGCGACCTGGCAGGCCGATTGCACCTCAGCCGCCGATGCGACCGTGCACGCCGACTGGGGTGACAACCTGATCTCCGGTCGGCTTCGCGCCGGAAAGCCGATCAGGGTGGAAATGAACCTGATCGACCAGTCGCCGATCCTGGGGGACGGCTACATGGTGGAGAAGCTTACGGACGAGATCGACCGGCTCGCCACCTACGGGACGAACGGCACCGTCATGAACGACGCGAACTTCCGGGTATTCGACTCGGGAGCGAGGGTGAAGATCGAGTGCACCGCCGGCGGCTGCCTGTCGAACTTCAGCGGCATCGACACGGTCATGCCGGCCGAGGTGAACTCGATGGGCAACATCGTCTACGGCTACAACTGGGGCACCAAGGGCCCGGCCACGGCGCCGAAGGCGGGGACCTACAAGATCACCTTTACCTCGGTCAAGGCGTTGATCTCCGGGGGCGAGGGGTCGTCCTGCGGCGACTACTGCAGGTCCGTGATCGTGAACCTCGTCCAGTCCGGCGGTGGCGCCGGCGGCGGCCAAGGTGGCGGCGCGGGTGGCAAGGGTGGTGGCGGTGGAGGCCGGCCGTAGCGCCCGCTTCAACCAGCCAGCCCCAGCCAGCCAACGTAGCATCTGTCCGTAGCTGAGGAGTGCGCCGGGTCTCGCCCGGCGCATTCTCCTTGGCCCCATCGCCCACCGACGCCGGCGGGAAGACGCCGCCCCTTCCGTCGCTGCGGAAGAAGACGCACCGCAGGCGACGCGTGCCCGGCGCCCGGCTCAATCCAGCGGCACGACCTTGCCCGGGTTCATGATGTTCTGCGGGTCCAGCGCCCGCTTGATCTTGCGCATCAGGTCCAGTTCCACCGGCGACTTGTAGCGGAGCATGTCGGCGCACTTCAGCCGGCCGACGCCGTGCTCGGCGCTGAAGCTGCCGTCGAGGTCGGCGGCGACGTCGGCGACGATGCGGTCGAACCGGTCCCACTCGGCGAGGAAGGCAGACCGGTCGGCGCCCACCGGCTGCGACAGGTTGAAGTGGATGTTGCCGTCGCCGAAATGGCCGAAGGCGACGACGCGGATGCCGGGCATCGCCGCCTCCACCGCCGCGCCGGCGCGGGCGATGAACGCCGGCACCTGCGACAGCGGCACCGAGACGTCGTTCTTGATGCTGCCGCCCTCGCCCTTCTGCGCCTCGGGAATGCTCTCGCGGATCCGCCACAGCTGATCGGCCTGGGCCTCGCTCATCGCCAGCACCGCGTCGGAGACGACCTCGGCCTCCATGGCGTCGGCGAGCACGCCCTCCAGCGCGTCGCGCAGCGCCTCGCCCTCGCGCGGGCTCGAGAGCTTGATCAGGGCGTAGGCCGGGTGCGCGTCGGCGAACGGATCGCCCACCCCGGCGACGTGGGCGAGGCAGAAGTCCAGGCAGCGGCGGGAGAAGAACTCGAAGGCGGTGAGCACGTCGCCCGCGGCGGCGTTGCAGCGCTGGAACAGCTCCAGCGCCGCCTCCACCGACGGCAGCGCCACCAGCGCCGTCTCCTCGCCGCGCGGCTTGGGGAACAGCTTCAGGACGGCGGCGGTGATGATGCCGAGGGTGCCCTCGCTGCCGACGAACAGGTGCTTCAGGTCGTAGCCGGTATTGTTCTTGCGCAGGCCCTTCAGCCCGTCCCAGACGCGCCCGTCGGGAAGGACCACCTCCAGGCCCAGGACCATGTCGCGGGCGTTGCCGTAGCGGACGACGGTGATGCCGCCGGCGTTGGTGGCGAGGTTGCCGCCGATCCGGCAGCTTCCCTCGGCGCCGAGGCTCAGCGGGAACATCGCCCCGGCCTCCCTCGCGGCGTCCTGCAGCTCGCTCAGGATCACGCCGGCCTCGATGGTGATGGTGCGGTTCAAGGGATCGACCGCGCGGATCCGGTTCAGCCGCGCCAGCGAGACGACGACCCCGCCGTCGGGAACGCCGCCGCCGACCAGCCCGGTGTTGCCGCCCTGCGGCACGACCGGCAGGCCGGCCCCCGCGCAGATCGCAACCACCGCCGCCACCTCCTCGGTGGTGCCCGGGCGGACGACGGCGGCGCAGGTTCCGTGGAACCGGCCGCGCTCCTCGCTCAGGTGGGCGGCGATGGCGCCGGGGTCGTCGACCCAGCCGCGCGGACCCACCGCCTCGCGCAGGGCGTCGAGGACGGATGGTGCAACCGGCGCTGCGTGGACCGCGTGGATGACGCTCATGACCTTCGAGACGTAGGCGCTGGGGGGCCATCCGGCAATGCGATTGCGGCCGTACGGTTTGCGCGCACAGGCTTTGCGCGAACCGGCTTCCTCTACCCTTGGCACGTGTGCCCGCGTCCCATATGCTTGTTCGTCGCAATCGAACCGACCGTGACGGAGCCTGCGGATGGCGAGGCGCCTCTGGCTCATGCTGGTTCTCGTGGCTGCCGCGCTGCTGACGGAGGGTGCCGCCTCCAGCGCGCAGGAGCCCGAGATCCGTATCATGCGCATCGGCACCGGCCCGACCGGCGGTGCCTATTTCCCCATCGGCGGTGTCCTTGCCAACCTCATCAGCAGCCCGCCCGGGGCCCTGAGCTGCGCCGCCGGCGGCAGTTGCGGCGTTCCCGGCCTCATCGCCTCGGCGGTCACGACCCAGGGCTCGGTGGACAACGTCGCCGGGCTGACCGCCGGCAACCTGGACATGGCGCTGCTGCAGGCCGACGTCGCCAACTTCGCCCATCTCGGCAAGGGCCCGTTCGCCCATGAGCCGGCCCACTCCGGCCTTCGCGCCATCGCCAGCCTCTACGCCGAGTCGGTCCACGTGGTCACCGCCGCGTCCTCGCCGTTGAAGTCGGTGGGCGACCTGCGCGCCAGGCGCGTCTCGCTCGGCGCCGAGCGCTCCGGAACCCGGTTTACCGCCGAGCGGATCCTCAAGGTCGGCTACGGCCTGCGCCCGCAGGACGTGAAGCCGGTCTACGCCGGCCTCGACCGGTCCAGCGACATGCTCGCCGATGGCAGCATCGACGCCTTCTTCATGGTCGGCGGCTACCCCATGGGCAGCGTCCAGCACGCCGCCGAGATGACCGGCATCCGGCTGCTGCCCATCACCGGCGACGCCGCGGCGGCGCTGCGCGAGGAGTTCCCGTTCTTCACCCCGGTCACCATCCCGGCGGATACCTACCGCGACGTGCCCGAGGCGGAGACGCTCAGCGTGCGCGCCCATCTCGTCGTCGACGCCTCGATGTCGGACGCACTGGTCTTCGCCATCACCCGCGCGCTGTGGCTGCCAGAGACGGCCCAGGCGATGAGCCGGGACCTGCCGGAGACGCTGCGCATCCGCGCCGAGGACGCCCTGACCGGGCTCGCGATTCCGCTCCATCCCGGCGCCGAACGCTACTACCGGGAGGCGGGGCTGCTGGCGCAGCGCGACGAGGGCGCCACCGGGCAATGAGCGTGCGCCACGCCTTGATCGAGCCATCCGGCGAACAGACCGTCGCCGTCGAGGCGGTGGAGGTACCGGCGTTCGCCGCCTGGCGCGAGCGGCAGGGCCCCGACCGCCGCCGCTGGCTGGACGCGACCGGCTTCAAGGCCGAGCGGGGCAGCTTCTCGCTGCTTCCGGGCGAGCGCGGCATCGACGGCGTCGTTCTCGCCACAGGCGGCGAGGGCGAGGCCGGCAACGAGATGTGGGACTGGGCGGGCCTGCCGACGGCGCTGCCCCCCGGCGCCTATCGCCTCGCCGAGCCCCTCCCGCCGGCCCGTGCCGCCGCCGCGGCCACCGGCTGGGCGCTCGGCGCCTACCGCTTCGACCGCTACCGCACGGCCGAGCGGGAGCCGGCGCGGCTCGTCTGGCCCGAAGCGTGCAACCGCGCGGAGGTGCTGCGCGTTGCCGATGCCATGGCGATGACGCGCGACCTGATCAACACGCCGGCAAGCGACATGGGCCCGGAGGACCTGGCCGCCGCGGCCGCCGACGTCGCCGGCCGCTATGGCGCCGTGGCGACCACCATCGTCGGCGACGAGCTGCTGGCGCGCGGCTTTCCAGCGATCCACGCGGTCGGCAGGGCCAGCGCCCGGGCGCCGCGGCTGATCGACCTGGTGTGGGGCGAGGCCGATCGGCCCAAGCTGACGCTGGTCGGCAAGGGCGTCTGCTTCGACACCGGCGGCCTCGACATCAAGCCGTCCGCCGGCATGAAGCTGATGAAGAAGGACATGGGCGGCGCGGCCATCGTCCTCGGCCTCGCCCGGATGATCATGGACGCCGGTCTGCCGGTCCGGCTGCGGGTACTCATCCCGGCGGTGGAAAACAGCATCTCCGGCAACGCCATGCGGCCGCTGGACGTCGTTCCCACCCGTAGGGGCCTGAGCGTCGAGATCGGCAACACCGACGCCGAGGGGCGGGTCATCCTCGCCGACGCCCTGCACGAGGCGGCCGGCGAGGCGCCGGCGCTCCTGATCGACTGCGCGACGCTCACGGGCGCGGCGCGGGTGGCGCTCGGCCCCGAGGTGCCGGCGCTATTTTGCAACGACGACGCCCTGGCGGAGGACCTGCTCGCCCACGGCTGGGCCGTCGACGATCCGCTGTGGCGGCTGCCGCTGTGGCCGGGCTATCGCAGATTGGTGGACGGCAAGACCGCCGACCTCACCAACGCGCCCGACGGCCCGTTCGCCGGCGCGATCCTGGCGGCCCTGTTCCTCGCCGAGTTCGCGGCACCCGTCGCCTCGTGGATCCACATCGACGCCATGGCCTGGAACGTCACGTCGCGTCCCGGCCGCCCCGAGGGCGGCGAGGCATCGGCGCTGCGCGCCCTCTATGCGCTGGTCGCTGCGCGCTTCCCACCGGCGTAACCAAACCGTCTCATTTGTGAACATGATCGGTCGGCGCTGATCCGCCGCGCCGGCGGCCGCGTAACCTCGCACGTGGTTGCCATTGCGCAAGAGCTCTGAGCCACTCGCTGTTTATTCCCTCCCCCAAAACTCAGGCCGGGCACTCGCCCGGCCTTCTTTTTTCTCGTCTCGGTGCGGGCCACCGGCTTACATCTGGGCCGCGTCACGGCGACGCCGGCATCCAGGGGAGCAAGAGGTGAGCATCAAGATCGAACGGGCCATGGTCGATACCGTCCGCGCCATCGCCGAACGGGCCGGCCAGGCGATCCTCGAGGTCTACGGCACCGACTTCGACGTGTCCCGCAAGAGCGACGCGTCGCCGGTGACCGAGGCCGACCAACGGGCGGAGAAGCTGATCCTGGAGGCGATCCGCCGGGAGATCGGCGAGGAGTATCCCATCGTCGCCGAGGAGGCGGTCGACGCCGGCGACATCCCGGAGGTGGCGGACAGGCCGTTCTGGCTGGTCGATCCCCTCGACGGCACCAAACAGTTCGTCAAGCGCCAGGGCGAGTTCACCGTCAACATCGCCCTGATCGAGGACCGCCGGCCGCTGCTCGGCGTCGTCCACGCGCCGGCGCTCGCCAGCACCTATTGGGGCAGCCCGCTCGGCGCCTTCGCGGTGACGGACGGCGGCGCGGCGCAGCCCATCGCCTGCCGGCCGATGCCGGTGTCCGGCGTCGTCGCCGTTGCCAGCCGCTCGCACCGCAACGCCGAGACCGACGCCTTCCTCGCCCGCTACGACCTCGCCGAGTCGATCTCCGCCGGCAGCTCCATCAAGTTCTGCCTGGTCGCGGCCGGCAAGGCCGACGTCTACCCGCGCACCGGCCGGACGATGGAATGGGACACCGCCGCCGGCCACGCCGTCGTCCGCTTTGCCGGCGGCAGCGTGACCGATCTGGCGGGCCACGAACTGCTCTACGCCAAGCCCGGTTTCGAGAACCCGCACTTCGTCGTCAGCGGACCGTCGCTCGGGACGTGAGCATACGTGAGCAGACGTGAGCCGGGGGTGAGCGCCGCCCGCGTCGTTCCGGCGACGGCGGAGGCCATTGCCCAGGCGGCGCGGCTGATCCGCCACGGCGGGCTCGTCGCCTTCCCCACCGAAACCGTCTACGGGCTCGGCGGCGACGCGACCAACGGCCGGGCCGTCGCCGCGATCTTCGCCGCCAAGGACCGGCCGCGGTTCAACCCGCTGATCTGCCACGTCCTGGACGCGGCGCAAGCCGGGATCCTGGCCGAGCTCGACGAGAGGGCGCGGGCGCTGGCCCAGCGGTTCTGGCCGGGGCCGCTGACGCTGGTCCTGCCCAGGCGCGCATCGTCCCCGATTTCGCTGCTGGCGACGGCGGGGCTCGACAGCGTCGCCGTGCGCGCGCCTGACCACTCCGTCGCCCGGGCGCTCGTCGAGGCCGCCGGCGTTCCCATCGCCGCGCCGAGCGCCAACCGCTCGGGCATGCTGAGTCCGACCGCGGCCGACCATGTCGCCGCCTCGCTGGGCGAGCGGGTCGCAATGATCCTCGACGGAGGACCGTGCCGGGTCGGGCTCGAGTCCACCATCGTCGGACTGATCGGGCCGAGGCCGACGCTGCTTAGGCCGGGCGGACTTGCGCCCGAGGCCATCGAGGCCGTCGTCGGGCCGCTGGCCGCTCCGGGCGGAGCGGTCCTGGCGCCGGGAATGCTGAGCCGCCACTACGCCCCAGGCAGGCCGGTGCGGCTGGAGGCCAAGGACAGGCGGCCGGGCGAGGCCCTGCTCGGCTTTGCAGGCGCGGTGGCGGACGCCGACCTCGACCTGAGCCCCTCCGGCGACCTCGCCGAGGCCGCGGCAAACCTGTTCGCCATGCTCCGCGTCCTCGACCGGCCGGAGGTCGCCGCCATCGCCGTGGCCCCCGTTCCCGAAGCCGGCCTCGGCGTCGCCATCAACGACCGGTTGCGCCGCGCGGCGACGCCGAGGGCGCCCGGGCCCCGAGACCGACTGGAGCGATGAGCGCGGCCCCAGCGCGCCGTGCGTGCTGCCCGACGCGGACCTGGAGCCCTGACGGGGGCTGCCGGGGGTCGGCTTATCCTTCGGCCTTTGCCACGGGCTCGGCCCCAGCCTCCGGCACCGTCGCCGAGGCGCGCTTCTGGGTGAGCTTGGCGTAGGCGCGGATACTGAAGGGGAAGGTCGCGGCGTAGGCGATGAGCGTCAGCGTCATCGTCGTCCATGGCACGCTGACCAGCATGGCCAGGTACAGGCCGACCGTGAGCATGGTCACCAGCACCCAGCCCTCGGGGATGCGGATCTTCTTGAACGAATAGGTCCTGAGCCGGCTGACCATCAGCCCGGCGCCGGCCAGCATGAACAGCCCGACGGTGACCGGGTGGCGGAAGACCTCGGCGTCGGTCTGCAGCCACAGGACCAGCGGCAGCAGGACGAAGCCGGCGCCGGCGGGCGAGGGGACGCCGACGAAGAAGTTGCGGTCCACCAGCGCCGCCTCGTCGGCCTCGTCGGCGGTGTTGAAGCGGGCGAGGCGGAGCGCGCAGCAGATGCAGACCAGCAGCACCAGCGACCAGCCGAAACGGCCGGCGTCTTCCAGCGCCCAGAGATACAGCAGGAACGCCGGGGCGACGCCGAAGCACAGGAAGTCGGACAGCGAATCGAGCTCGGCGCCGAACTTGCTCGCGCCCTTGAGGATGCGGGCGATCCGGCCGTCGAGGCCGTCGAGGACGCCGGCAACCAGGATCGCCAGCACCGCGTGGTCCCACGCCTCCCGCAGGCCGAAGCGCAGGGCGCTCAGCCCAGCCGCCAGCGCCAGCAACGTCAGGACGTTGGGGATGATGCGGTTGATGTGCAGGCCGCGCAGCCGTCGGCGGCGAACGTCCATCATGCGCGGCTTCTCCTATCGCCGCTCGGTGAGCCGCGCCGGCTCCTGCCCTCGCAGGTCGGCGATGACGGTCTCGCCGGCGATCACCCGCTGGCCGGGGCCGACGAACGGGGCGACGCCCTCGGGCAGGTAGACGTCGACGCGGCTGCCGAAGCGGATCATGCCGAGGCGTTGGCCGGCGCGCACCTGCTCGCCTTCGCTCACCCAGCAGGCGATGCGGCGGGCGACCAGGCCGGCGATCTGGACCACGCCCAGGGTCCGCCCGTCGGCCAGGTCGATGACGAGGCCGTTGCGCTCGTTGGCTTCGCTCGCCTTGTCCAGGGAGGCGTTGACGAAGGCGCCGGCGACGTAGGCGATGCGCCGGACGGTGCCGTCGACGGGGATGCGGTTCACGTGCACGTCGAAGACGTTCATGAACACCGAGACCCGCGGCAGGGCCGCGTCGCCCAGACCCAGCTCCGGCGGCGGCACCGCCGGGAGCACCGACTGAACCAGCCCGTCCGCGGCGCTCACCACCAGCCCCTCGCGAACCGGCGTCAACCGGTCCGGGTCGCGGAAGAAGTACGTGCACCAGGCGGTGAGCGCGAGGCCGATCCAGCCGAGCGGCTGGACGAACACGAACAGCAGCAGCGTCACAGCGGCGGCGATGCCGATGAACGGGTAGCCCGCGGGCTGGATCGCAACGAACAGGGTGTCCTTGATGGTCTGGATCACGGGGGGCTGGGTGTCCTTGGTCAGCAGATCGGAAAAACGGAGCGCCGCGTCCCGGAGGGCAGGTTAAAGCGTGTCGTCATGAATTCGATGCACCTGCCTTAACGACGACGTCATCGCGAGCCGCGCAGCGGCGTGGCGCTGTAGGTCGGGTTAGCCGCAGGCGTAACCCGACGAATGGATGGCCGGTCATGCGTCGGATTACGGCTTCGCCTAATCCGACCTACGGCTACGTCGGCTTCGCCTCCTTGCAATGACGGCGTTTCCGTTTTTGTTCAGCTCAACGACAACCTGGTCTAGCCGAAGGCGTGGTCCGCCGCATGGGAGCGGCGAATCATTCGGCGGATCCGGCTTCGCCTTGATCCGCCCTCCGGCTTCGTGGGCGGCGCGTCAGAGATTTAGTTCGAAGGCGGGACCGAGAACACCTGCCCCGGATAGATCAGGTCGGGATCGAGGATCTGCGTCTTGTTGGCCTCGTAGATCGCCGTGTAGGCGACGCCGCTTCCCATCGTCCGCCGGGCGATCCGCCAGAGGTTGGCTCCGCGCTGGACCACGATCGAGGTCACCGCCGGCCCCGGCTCCATCCCGCTCTCGCCGCGGGTGAAGGGGACCGCCACCCGGGCCGTGACCTCGCCCTGGTCCGTCACCTCGTCGGCGCGGAGCGTGAACGTGTCGGCGTCCGCCGGCGTGTCGATGACCATGCGCCAGGTGCCGTCCGCGCCGGCCTGGGCCCGGCCGGACAGGACGTTGTCGAGATAGAGCTGGACGGCGGCCCCCGGGGCGGCACGGCCGCTGACGGTCGCAGATCCGCCCTGGCCGTAGTCGACCGCCCGGATGCTGACCGGCGGCGCCTCCGCGGCCGACGACGGGCCTTGCAGAACCGTCGCCGACGAACCGCCGGGCCCGAGGCGCAGCGCCAGCGCCTGTGATCCGGCTTCCGCCGGCCGGCCGGCGATGTCCCGGCCCGCCTCCGGCACGAGCAGGACGACCGTGTCCTCCGATGTCGCCACGGCGTTGCCGGCGGCATCCTCGATGCGCAGCGTCAGCCGGCGCTCGCCCGGCGGCAGGGCCTTGTCGGGAACGAACACCCATTCGCCGTTCTCGTCGGCCTTGACCTCGCCGACGACCTCGCTGCCGTCGAGGATGGTGACGGTGCTGCCCGGTGCCGCCCGCCCGGCCATGACCGTGTCGCCCTGCGGGTTCACCCGGACGACGTCGAAGCTCGGCTTGACGCCGTCCGCGGCCGGTGCCGGCTCTGCTTCCGGCGCGACAGCCGGCGCCTGCGTCTGCCCGCCGACGTCGTCCTCGTTCTCGTTGAAGAGGAAATGGTTCAGGCCGAGCGCCACGGCGACGACGAGCGCGCCGGCGGCCGCCACCATGAGCGGCCTCCTCAGCCGTGACTCGCCGTGAACGCTCTCCATCGTCTTGTCCTCGCCGGGGGTCGCCGGCCCGCCCACCAGCCGGCTCGAGATCATTTGTCGCCTTCGCCCGAGCGGATCGCAATCACTTTAGCCGGGAACGCAGGCCAGCAGCGGGCCGAGCTTCGGGATCAGGCGGAGAATGGCCGTGGCGCGGTCACTGACGCCGGCGGAGGGATCGCCCGGCGAATATGCGAGCGGGTTCGGCAACACCGCGGCCAGCCTCGCCCCCTGCACCGGCGTCAGCGCCGCGGCGGGCCTGGCGAAGAACGTCCGCGCCGCGGCTTCCGCGCCGTAGACGCCGGGGCCGAACTCGACGACGTTGAGATACACCTCGAGGATGCGCTGCTTCGGCCACATCAGCTCGATCTGCCAGGTCAGCCACGCCTCCAGCACTTTGCGCAACGGGTCGCGCCCGGGCCAGAGGAACAGGTTCTTCGCCGTCTGCATGGTGATGGTCGAAGCGCCCCTGGGCCGGCCGCCGTCCAGCCAGCGGTCGATCTGCCCGGCCATCTCGTCGACGTCGAAGCCCGGATGCTCGCAGAACCGGTTGTCCTCGGAGGCGACGACGGCGTGCGAAAGGTTCGGCGAGATCCGCTCCAGGTCGCGCCAGGACTTGGCGATGGAGTGGCCCTCGGCGAGGCGGATCAGCATCAGCGGCGTGACCGGCGGATCGACGATCCGGTAGAGAGCGATGAGGCCCGCCGGCGCCACCAGGGCGGCGACGAGCACCATGAACAGCAGGCGGCGCAGGAAGCGCATCCGCGAGGCTCAGTGCAGCGTCGCCGGGTGCGTCCGGTTCAGCTCGTCGACGGCGATGCGTACCGCCGTCAGCCGCGGGTTCAGCCTGAGCGCGGCCTCGAACGCCAGCCGGGCCGCCGCCGGATCGCCGTTGCGCAGACAGATCTGGGCAAAGCCGGAGATGGCGCCGAAATGCCGCGGCTCGAGTTCCAGCGTGCGGGCGATGGCGGCGACGCTGTCGCGGTCGCGCCCGGCCAGGAACTCCAGGGTGGCGAGCTTGTTCCAGGCCTCGGCGTAGTCGGGGGCTTCGGCGACGAGCGCCGTCAGCAGCGTCCGGCCCCGGTCGTAGTCGGCGGCGGCGATGGCGGCGATGGCCTCGTTCAGCTTCGCCGCCAGCGCCGGATCGGGATGGGTGGTCCACGCCTCCCAGATTTCGTCCTCGACCTCGAAGCCGAGGGGATCTTCGGCGCCGGCAGAGAGCCTTGCGAACAGCGCGTCCAGCTTGGCGGGCAGGCTCAAGGCCGGCCGTCGTTGATGAAGCCCCAGGATCTGCGCCAGCGTGTCGTCGAACACCAAGAGCGGTCCCCTCGAGGATCGCTCCGCGGCGCCCGCGATCCGTTCACCCGTTGTTAAAGCCGCGCGCCCGATACTGCGCCGCGACGAAAAAACTTCAACCGTCGAGTTGGATGCGATGGACGCGGCCTCTCCCGAGCTGTTCGGCGCGATCAAGCAGCGGCTGCGCTGGCTCGGCCAGCGCCAGGAGGTGCTCGCCCGCAACATCGCGAACTCGGACACGCCGGGTTATCGCCCGCGCGACCTGCGCCCGTTTACGGTCGCGAACACGGTCGGCGAGCCGCGGCAGGCGGTCGCGATGACGGCGACGACCGCCGGCCACCTGAGCGGCCGGCGTCGCGATCCGGCCGCGTTCGCCGCCAGGGTCGAACGTGCGCCCTACGAGACGGCTCCCGCCGGCAACGCGGTGGTGCTCGAGGAGCAGATGGCGAAGATCAACGAGACGCAGGTCTCCCACAGCGTCGCGACCGGCCTCTACCGCAAGCACCTGGCGATGCTCAAGACCGCCACCGGGCCGCGCTGAGGCCGAGAAGCCAGGCAATATGGACGACATCTTGCGGACGATGCGGATCTCGGCGGCGGGCATGCGCACCCAGGGCACACGGCTCAGGGTGATCTCGGAGAACGTGGCCAACGCCGACTCGCTGCCGACCGCGCCGGGCGACCTGCCGTACCGGCGCAAGACCGTCACCTTCAGGAACGAGCTCGACCGCGCCACCGGCACGGAGCTGGTTACCGTCGACAGGATCGGCGTCGACGCCTCGCGCTTCTCCAGCCGCTACGAGCCGGGCCATCCCGCCGCCGACGCCGCAGGCTACGTGCTGACGCCCAACGTCAACACGCTGATCGAGATGACCGACATGCGCGAGGCGCAGCGGTCCTACGAGGCCAACCTCAACGTCATCAAGTCGTCGAAGGCGATGCTGAACGAAACGATCGACGTCCTGCGCTAGGCGGCAGGCGAAGGGGGAAACAGACGATGCCGATTGCGATCAACAGCTTTGCCGGCGCCGCCGCGGCCTACGTGCGGGCGCGCGACCATCTTCCCGGCGTCGGCGGCGAGGAAGAGCCGCTGCCGGCCGGGCGCGCCGGCCAGTCCACGTTTGCCGACATGGTCAGGAGCGCCATCGACGGCGCCGTCGCCACCGGCAAGGAGAGCGAGCGGCTGTCGCTGGCCGCGGTCGGCGGTGGCGCCGACCTGAGCCAGGTCGTCACCGCCGTCGCCGAGGCGGAGACCGTGCTCAACACGGTGATGGCCGTCCGCGACCGGGTCATCGACGCCTACAAGGACGTCCTCAGGATGCCGATCTAGCGTCGGCGGCCAGCCATGAACGAAGTCGACGTGCTGGCGATCGGCCGCGAGGCGATGATCCTGACGCTGAAGATCTCCGGGCCGACGATGCTGGCCGGCATGGCCGTCGGCCTGATCATCGCCCTGTTCCAGGCGCTGACCTCGATCCAGGAGACGACGATTACGTTCGTGCCGAAGATCGTCGTGATGCTGATGACCCTCGTCGTCTTCCTGCCGTTCATGATGACGGCGCTGATCGAGTTCACCCAGGTTCTCTTCGACCGCGCCGTCGGCCTCGGCTAGGACGGACCCGCCTTTGCGTTGTCCGCAGACCTTCACCGGAATGGATGGCCGCAACAAGTGCGGCCATGACGTCGGCGTGGGGCCCTCGGCGCGCCCGGCTCCGGTTGACCGCTGGTTCGCGCGCTCGTCCCGTACCACCACCCGTCACGGCCGGGCTTGTCCCGGCCGTCCACGGTTTGTCGTTGCGGCGGCGAGCCGGGCGGATGGACGCGGCTGAGTCGTGCTCGAGCAGCTCACCGTCGCCCAGACCTTCGCCTACCTCCTGGTCTTCGCTCGGCGCGGCGCTGTCGCTGCTCCCCGGCTTCAGCGCGGCCTACGTCAGCGTCCGGGTGCGGCTGATCCTGGCGCTGGCGCTGACGCTGGTGGTCCAGCCGGTTGTCGCGCCCACGCTGCCGGGCCTGCCTGCGAGCCCTGCGGCGCTCGCTCTGCTCGTCGCCGGCGAGGTCACCATCGGCACCTTCATCGCCGTCCTCGTCCGCATCGTCGTCGCCGCCCTGCAGGTCGCCGGCACCTTCATCGCCTATTTCTCCTCTTTGGCGAACGCCCTGGTCCAGGACCCGGTCGCCGACCAGCAGACCTCGACCATCTCCGGCTTCCTCGGCACCCTCGGCCTGGTGCTGATCTTCGTCACCGACCTGCACCACCTGATGCTGCGCGCCCTGGTCACGAGCTACGACCGCTTCCCGCCCGGCATGGCCCTGCCCACCGACGGCTTCGCCGAGGCCGCGACCGCGGCCGTGGCCGCCAGCATGGCGATCGGCCTGCAGCTCGCGGCGCCGTTCCTGGTGGTCGCCCTCGTCTACACCGTCGGGCTGGGCCTGCTCGGCCGGCTCATGCCGCAACTGCCGGTGTTCTTCTTCGGCATGCCGATACAGATTTCCTTCCAAATCTGGGCGATGGCGCTTACTATTTCGGGCATCATGCTCGTGTTCCTCAATCAGTTCCGCGAGACCCTCTCGCCCTTTGCCGGCCCCTGAGCCCTGCTCCGCGCCGGCCATGCCGGCGCCGTGACGTGAAGTCCGCGGGGGGCGGATGGCCGAGCAAGACAACGACACCAAGACCGAGAAACCGACACCGAAGCGCCTGGAACAGGCGCGCGAGAAGGGTCAGGTTGCGTCCTCCCAGGACGTCAAGAGCTGGGGCATGCTGGCCGGCGCCCTCGTCTGCCTAGCCGGCCTGGCGCCCGGCGCCGCCGCCAGGGTGGCCGCCTCAGGGCGCACCTTCCTCGACCAGGCCGACGCGCTCTCCCTCGACGCCGCCAACCTGCAAGCCGCGCTGGCCGCGCTGATCGGCGAGATCGCCTGGGCGATCGGTCCGATCCTGGGCGTTCTCATGGCGGCCGCCGTCCTCGCCAACGTCGGCCAGACCGGGCTGATCTGGGCGCCGAGCCGCGTCGGCCCGCAGCTGTCGCGGATCTCGCCGGCCGGCGGGGCGAAGCGGCTGTTCTCGCTCAAGGCCCTCGTCGAGTTCGCCAAGGGCCTGCTGAAGATCGCCGCGGTCGGCACGATCTGCGCCATCCTCGGCCGCTCGCTGCTCGAGGATATGGCGCTGCTGCCGGCGGTGCCGGTGGGCGGGCTGCTGCGCCGGACGGCGAGGTGGCCGTCTGGCTCGTCGGCGGCACGCTCGGCGTCCTGACGCTGATTGCCGGCCTCGACTTCGCCTACCAGCGGCTGTCGCTGCTCAAGCAGCTGCGCATGACCAAGCAGGAGCTGCGCGACGAGATCAAGCAGTCCGAGGGCGACCCGCACGTCAAGGCGCGCATCCGGCGCCTGCGCAACGAGCGCGCGCGCCACAGGATGATGGCGGAGGTGCCGAAGGCGGCGGTGGTCATCACCAACCCCACCCACTTCGCCGTGGCGCTGGCTTACGACATGGCGATGCCGGCGCCCAAGGTGGTGGCCAAGGGCGTCGACACCATGGCGCGGCGTATCCGCGAGGTGGCGGAGGAGAACGACGTTCCAATCGTCGAGAACCCGCCGCTCGCGCGCGCCCTCCACGCCGCGGTGGACCTGGACGAGGAGATCCCGGTGGAGCACTACCAGGCGGTGGCGCAGGTGATCGGGTACGTCATGCGTCTGAAGGATCGGGTCCGCTGAGCGCGCCGGCGTCGCGGCTCCGGCTGACGGAGGCGGGCGGGCTTCCCTCGCCGGCGGCGGCCGCGACCTTCGTTCAGGCGCCCGTGGGCCTCGCCGTCCTCGACCTCGGCGGCGCCATCGCCGACGCCAACGCGGCCTTCCTCGACATCGTCGCCTGCGAGCGGGAGGCCGCGGTCGGCCGGGCGCTTCAGGACCTCATCGCCGGGCACGCCCGCGACGAGGTCGACCGGCGGCTGGCGAAGCTGGTGCTGGGCACGGCCAGGACCGCGCAGCTCGGCCAGGTGCCGCTCGTCTGCGGCAAGCGGGAGCGCGAGGCCGTGCTCGCCGCGGCCCGCCTGGAGCAGGACGGCGAGCTCGCCGGCCTGATCCTCTCGGCGCAGCCGGCGGTGCGTCCGCCGGCCATCGACGCGGCGCTGGTGCAGGCGCAGAAGCTGCAGGCGGTCGGCCAGCTCGCCGGCGGGGTGGCGCACGACTTCAACAACCTGCTGACCGTGATCCTGGGCTTCACCGAGCTGCTGCTCGCCCGCCATGGCGAGGGCGATCCCTGCCACGCCGATATCGTCCAGATCCGCGGCACCGCCAGCCGCGGCGTCGCCCTGGTCCGCCAGTTGCTGGCCTTCTCCCGGCAACAGGCGGCGGATCCGGTGCTGGTCGATCCGGCCGCGGCCATCGCCAACCTGTCGCTGCTGCTCACCCGGCTGCTCGGCCGGGGGATCGAGCTGCGCGTGGAAGCCGGCGACGCGCCCACGCGCGTGCTGATCGACCCGATCCAGTTCGACCAGGTGATCCTCAATCTCGCCGTCAACGCCCGAGACGCCATGCCGGAGGGAGGGCGGCTCACGATCAGGTCCAGCCTGGAGCGGCTGGAGGCGCCAACGATGCTGGCCGCGGACGTCGTGCCGCCCGGCGATTACGTCCGCATCGCCGTGAAGGACACCGGCGTCGGCATCCCGCCGGAGGTGCTCGGCCGCATCTTCGAGCCCTTCTTCACCACCAAGGCTCCGGGCGCGGGCACCGGGCTCGGGCTCGCCACCGTTCATGGCATCGTCCGCCGGGCCGGCGGGTTCGTCACGGTAGACAGCACCCCGGGCCGCGGCGCCGAATTCGCCTTGCTGCTGCCCTCCGCCGCCGGGCGGGGTGACGGTGGGGAGGGGCATCGGTCTGATGGTTCGCAGCCGGCGCACGAACCGGCCGGGGCAGCCGACCGGCCGGCGACGATCCTGCTGGTCGAAGACGAGCCGGGCGTGCGGGCGCTGGCCGCCAAGGCGCTGCGCCGCGCCGGCTACCGTGTGCTCGTTGCCGAGGACGGCGAGGCGGCGCTCGCCCTGCTCGATGCGGAGGCGGGTCCCGTCGGCGTGCTCGTCACCGACGTGATGATGCCCGGCATGGACGGCCCGGCATTGGCCGGGCTGGTCACCGAGCGGCTCGGCGACATCCCGGTGATCCTGATGTCCGGCTGCGCCGACGAGGTGGTCGCTTCGGCCGGGGCGACCGGCAACGCCATCGTCCTGGCGAAGCCGTTCACCCTGCCGGAGCTGACGGCCCGGGTCGCGGCGGCGTTGGCCGGCCGAAACCCCGGCTGAGGTTCAGATCGCCAGCGTCGCCGGGCCGGTGACGAGGAGGCGGACGAGCTCCGCCTGGCGGTCGCAACCGGTCTTGTCGAAGACCTGCTTGAGGTGCTTGCGCACGGTCTCGTAGACGAGGCCCAGGTTCTCCGCCGTGGCGTCGAGCTTGTATCCCTGGGCGAGCAGGGCGACGACGCGCGCCTCGGCACGGCTCAGGCCATAAAGCTGGCGCAGCCGCCGCTGGTCGATCTCGGCGGGCTTGTCCGGATCGCCGATGAACAGCATCGCCTGGGGCCGGTCCGCCGCGTCCATTCCGTCGGGGGACGCGCCCACCGGCGCCAGCAGGCAGGTGAGCGGGCGCAGCCCGGCGCGGCGCGGGACGGGGAAGGCGCTGAGCACCTCGCCGCCAGCATCCTGCAAATCGCTCATCGCATCGGCGACCGCCCGGCGCAGCCGCGGCATGCGTGCGGCGGCCTCGGAGCGGCGGATGGTCTCCTGGTAGGCGCGGACGTTCTCGCTCTCGATGATCTGGCGAGCGATCCGGTTGGCCGCGGTGATTTCGCCGCCGGCATCGACGAAGGCGACGCCGAGCGGCACCGCGTCGAGCGCGTCGAACGCGACCTGATGGAAGAACTCGGCCTTGCGGAGCGCGCGGCCGGCGCGGAGGCTGCGCTGGACGGCCGGGAGCAGGCGGCGGAGGAGTGCGGCGTCGTCCTCGGTGAACGCCTCCTTGCCGAGGCCGCGCATGACCAGCACCTGGGCGATCATGCCGTCGGCGGTGTCGACCACCCCGCGCAGGACCGCGCCGATGGCGTACACCTCGCGCCAACCGGCCGGGACCCGCCCCTTGCGGCTGCCGGTCTCGCCGTCGTCGGCGTCGTCGATGCTCACCGTTCCCGGCGCGATCGTCGCCTCGCCGCCTTCGGCATCCGCGACCATGCCGACGTGCGCCAGCGAATAGGCTTCCGCCGCGGCCGGATCCAGCCCGGCCCAGTAGAGCAGCCGCCCGGTCCCGGCCGTAGCCTCATGCTCGGCGAGCGCGCAGGCATCCGCCGACAGGATGGCGCTCAGCCCGGTCAGCGCCTGCGGCCAGACCTGCGGATCGGTGGCCGCGTCATATACCCGCGCGGCTGCCTCCAGCAGCGTGAACTCGTGGTCGTTGAGGAGCGGCCTGCGCGGCGTCGCCGCCGCGACCTGGTTCGGGCTCGCCAGCCGCTGGCCGCCGTCCGAGACGAGGTAGACGAGGTTGCTGCGCCGGTCCATGGCCCTGCGGTCGCCGCCCGTGCGCCGATCGACGCCGCTGCGGCGGTCCGGACTAGCGCGGCGGTCCTGGCCGGCGCGTCGCTCCACAAGCGGCCCTGTCGTCATATTCAACCTCCACCTCGCCCGTCCGTTTCAAATTGGTCGCGCCCGTGCCGCCCCCTTCAGGGGGCCGCACGGGCAGCGCCGAACCCTCAAAAGCATTCTCCCCCAAACGAGTACAACAGTGCCTTGACCACCGCAATATCCTTTTGCGTTACTCCGTTTGGGTGAAAAAAAAGTCTTTAGTTTCAGCGCGTTATGGGAAGTCGTTGGGGAAGGGGCTTGGATCCGGTACTCTCGTCGGCGTTGTCACGAGAACCCAGGTGTGGAATAAGGGTGCGCAGTGCATGCTGATAAGGAAAATCCGGGTGGTTGAGAAGGAAACAGCCGACAAGGGCCGCGCAATCGACGCAGCGATCAGTCAGATCGAGCGAGCCTTCGGCCGCGGCTCGATCATGCGCCTCGGTCAGCGCGAGACCGTCGAGACGGAGGTCGTTTCCACCGGATCCATTGCCCTCGACATCGCCCTGGGCATCGGCGGCCTGCCCCGCGGCCGGATCGTCGAGATCTACGGGCCGGAAAGCTCCGGCAAGACCACGCTGGCGCTGCACGCCATTTCCGAGGCGCAGAAGAAGGGCGGCGTCTGCGCCTTCATCGACGCCGAGCACGCCCTCGACCCGATTTATGCCCACAAGCTCGGCGTCAACGTCGACGACCTGCTGCTGTCCCAGCCCGACGCCGGCGAGCAGGCCCTGGAGATCGCCGACACGCTGGTGCGCTCCGGCGCCATCGACGTGCTCGTCATCGACAGCGTCGCCGCACTGGTCCCCCGCGCCGAGCTCGAAGGCGAGATGGGCGACACCCACGTCGGCCTGCAGGCGCGGCTGATGAGCCAGGCGCTGCGCAAGCTGACCGGCTCGGTGTCGCGTTCGCGGACGATGATCATCTTCATCAACCAGATCCGGATGAAGATCGGCGTGATGTTCGGCAATCCGGAGACCACCACCGGCGGCAACGCGCTCAAGTTCTATTCCTCGGTCCGGTTGGAGATCCGCCGGATCGGCGCGATCAAGGACCGCGAAGAGGTCGTCGGCAACCAGACCCGGGTGAAGGTGGTCAAGAACAAGCTGGCGCCGCCGTTCAAGATGGTCGAGTTCGACATCATGTACGGCGAGGGCATCTCCAAGACCGGCGAGCTGCTCGACCTCGGCGTCCGCGCCGGCATCGTCGAGAAGTCCGGCTCGTGGTTCTCCCACGGCTCGCAGCGCATCGGCCAGGGACGGGAGAATGCCAAGGGGTTCCTCCTCGAGCACCCCGAGGTCGCGGCGCAGATCGAGCAGCAGATCCGGCAGAACGCCGGCCTCGTCGCCAACACCATGCTGATGGGCTCGGCGGAGGACACCGCCGAAAGCGAAGCGTAGCTCGCAGCGGCGCCCGCGGACCCTGCGTGCGCGGGCTCGCGAGGCCCCGCTAGAGCAACTTGCAATCAGGTTGATGCACCGGGACCCCCTAGCAGCATTACCAGCCCAGGATGCCAGCCTTAAACCCCCGTTCGTCACCCCCGGACTTGTTCCGGGGGTCCTTTCAATGCTTGGATGGCCGTAACAAGTACGGCCATGACGGCTGGAAACGCCGATTGCGCCTATAACGTCTGTTTCAACCTGACTGCACCTCGCTCTAGTAAAGCGCGCTTTCCTTCAGCCTCGCGCTAATTAAGCCAAGCACGCCTTGCTTTAATAACGCGCCGCCGGCAAGCTGAGCGCATGGCTGACCGGCGTTCGCCGAACCCCCGGCTTGGTCGCTTCGTCGAGGTGCCCGTCGGCGGAGAAGCGGTCCGTGCCTTCGTGCCGCCCCACCTGCCGCCCGATCCGCCCGTCGATGTCGTCGGCCTGCTCGACAGGCTGGAACGGGCCCAGCATGCCTTGGGTCGCCTGGACGGCATCACCCCGCTCCTGCCCGATCAAGAGCTGTTCCTTTACATGTACGTGAGGAAGGAGGCGGTGCTTTCGTCGCAAATCGAAGGCACCCAGTCCACCCTCTCAGACTTGTTGCGTCTTGAAGCCGAAGCTCGGGCCGGGCACCCGTTCGACGACATCCGCGAGGTTTCGAACTACGTCGACGCGATGATGTACGGGCTGGAGCGTCTCGAAGACCTGCCGCTGTCGTTGCGCCTGATCCGCGAGATGCATGCGCGCCTCCTGCGCAGCGGGCGCGGCGGCACCAAGAGCCCGGGCGAGTTCCGCCGGTCGCAGAACTGGATCGGTGGCACCCGCCCCGGCAACGCCCTTTTCGTGCCGCCACCGGTCACGGAGCTCGATGCCTGCCTCGGCGCGCTTGAGGCCTTCATCCATGGGAACCAGCCGAAACTGCCGAAGCTGATCAAGGCAGGGCTCATCCACGTGCAGTTCGAGACGATCCACCCCTTTCTGGACGGCAACGGCCGCATCGGCCGCCTTCTGGTGACGCTTTACCTCTGCGTCCAGGGGTCGCCGAGGAAGCCTCTCCTCTATCTCAGCCTCTACCTCAAGACCCACCGAGCCGAGTATTACCGGCTGCTCCAGGAGGTTCGCGAACGCGGCGCCTGGGAGGCTTGGCTCGAGTTCTTCCTGGACGCGGTCGCCGAAACGGCCAACCAGGCCTTCGAGGCGGCGACCCGCATCGTCGAATTGTTCAAGCAAGACGAGGAACGGATCAGCGGCAAAGGCGACCGCAGGGCCGGATCCGCTTTGCGCGTCCACCACGTTCTTCAGCGAAACCCGTACGTGACGGCCAAGCAACTCGTCGGCTCCACCGGCTTGACCACTCCGACGGTGAACGCGGCGCTGGAAGACCTGCGGGGGTTGGGCCTCATCGAGGAGGTGACCGGCCGGCAACGCGGGCGTGTCTTCGTCTATACCGGCTACCTCGCCATCCTCAGCGAAGGCACGGAGCCTTTGCCACCGGACGCTTGACGCCGAGCGGTCAGCGTCCCCACGGGCCGCGGACGCTCCGGGTGCGCGCGTGCAACGCCACGGCGAGGGCAAGGCCGGCCGCGAACCCGCCGATGTGCGCCCACCAGGCGATGCCGCCGGCCAACGGGTCGGCGCCGATGGCCGACCAGCCCTCGATCATCTGGATCAGGAACCAGATGCCGGCATACAGCATGGCCGGGAGGTTGGACGATCCAGGGGATGACGATGATCGGCACCACCGCCGCCACCTTCGCCCGCGGGTAGATCCAGACGAAGGCTCCGAGCACGCCGGCGATGGCCCCGGAGGCGCCGAGCGCCGGGACCTGCGAACTCAGGTTGAAGGCGAGATGCGCCAGGCTGCCGGCGGCGCCGCAGCAGAGGTAGAGGGCGGAAAAGCGGAAGGGGCCGAGGCGGTCCTCCACCGGCAGGCCGAACAGCCACAGCGTCCACATGTTGACGATCAGGTGCAGGTAGCCGCCGTGGAGGAAGGTGTTGCTGATCAGCGGCAGCAGGTTGCCGGGATCCAGGCCGGCGTCCCTGGCGGCGGCCGGGCTGCCGTAGACCGCGGGGATCAGGGCGAAGGTGGTGATGAAGGCGTATTCGGCCTGCTCGCCCAGCCCCTCCTGATAGAAGAACACGGCGATGTTGAGGAAGATCAGCGAAACGGAGACGACCGGCGAGCGGTGGCAGGGCGCTGTGGTGCGGAAGGGGATCATCGCTGTTCGCGGAGGTGGGCCCGCTCCGGCGGAAGGACAAGCACGGGCGGAGGCCTAGGCTGTTGGCTCCAGCTCGACGCTGTAGAGCGCGGCGCCGGAGAGGTCGCGCAGGATCACGGTCATGACCCGGTCGCGGCCGGCGATCCGGACCTCGCCGAAGAACTGCAGCCCGTCGGCGGGCCCGAGCCGCCGGCCCTGCGCAGACTTCTCGAACAGCACCTGCGGGCCGAAGGTGTCGTCGAGTTGCGCCGCGGTGCCGGTCGCCGCGTGCAGCGGCCCCGAGACGAACTCCCAGAAGCCGTCGAAGTCGGAGGCCCTAGCCTTCGCCGGGTCGTAGTAGTGGGCGGCGGTGTAATGGACGTCGGCGGTGAGCCAGACCGTGTTCTTCACGCCGTGCGCCTTCAACGTGCTGAGCAGGTCGGCGATCTCGTGCTCGCGCCCCAGCGGCGGGCCGCTGCCGTTGGCGATGGCCTCGAAGGCACCCGGTCCGTCGCGGCGGACGAGGCCGATCGGCATGTCCGCGGCGATCACCTTCCAGGTGGCGGCGCTGGCCTGGAGTTCGCGCTTCAGCCAGTCGAGCTGCTCGGCGCCCAGAAAGGCCGTGTCCGGACCCGGTGCCGCCTGGTCGTTGGGGCCGTTCGGGGCCCGGTAGCTGCGCATGTCGAGGATGAACACGTCGAGCGCCGGGCCATAGCGGATCGCCCGGTAGATCCGGTCGCGCTGGCCGGGCCACGGCCGGATCGGCATGAACTCGTGGAAGGCGCGGTTGGCCCGGGCGGCCAGGAGGGAGACGTTCCGCTCGGTGTAGG
>Ga0209573_1001068_pt1 | contig 46362 bp, 37 predicted proteins | sample TNRBio252014_DNA_FD_185870 | JGI IMG/M metagenome (GOLD analysis project Ga0209573, IMG submission 185870) | Wastewater treatment Type I Accumulibacter community from EBPR Bioreactor in Madison, WI, USA - TNR Reactor_6/25/2014_ DNA (SPAdes)... | ecosystem: Engineered > Bioreactor > EBPR >... | reverse complement strand
ATGAGCCGTGGCAAGGTGTCGTGTCCATTGATCGACACCCTGCAGAAGCAATGAGTGGCTCAGTGATTTGGTCCCTTGTTGACACCGCGAATTCAACATAAGGGGTGCAGGTTGTCCATCACCGTCGTCTTGCCCCGGCCGTTGCTGCCGGCGATCGCGACGAGCTGCGCGTCGCCCACCAGCGCTTCCAGATCGAGCGTGATCGTGTCGCGCCCCAGGCCGCTGCGAATGCCCTTGAAGCCCTTCAGCGTCAGCGCCAGCGGCCGGTAGCCGCCGCTCAGCGCGCCGGCGTCCTTGTTCGTTTGGTCGTTCATGTCCTCTCCAGTCGGCGCACCCAGCGCGCCCAGTGGTTTTAGTCTCGCGCTGCTCCCCCGCGCATCAAGTCGGTGCTCAGAAGAGCTCGAGCGCTGCCTGCGGCTCGGGATCGAGGCGCGGTGCGCTCGCGGTCGCCGGCTCCGCCTCGCGCGGCGCCCGCACCGCCAGGATCGCGCTCGCCTCGTCTTCCGGCGCCGCGGCGCTGTCTTCGCCGGACAGGATGGCGCTCGCGATCTGCGCCGGCTCGCGATGCGCCAGCGCGCTCAGCCGGTCGATGAGCGGCTCGTCTGCACACCCGGTGGCCCGCGCCCAGACCCGCACCTTCTCCTGCAGCGACGCCGCACGCGAGATCCCGGCCGCGCGGCTGCGCACGACCGGCACCACGCGGCCCTCGAGTTGCACGTCCGCCGCATCGCCCAGCGCCCGCTTGATGGCGTCGCGGTCGACGCTGCCGCGCTCTTCTTCCCCGACCTGCCAGCGCACCCGCACGTACGCGCCCGCGACGCCCAGTTCGGTCGCAGCCTGGGTGATCTGCTCCAGGTCGGGCAGCCCCTCGAACACGAGGTCCACGGTACGCCGCGCCGGTGTCTCGATCAGTTGGAAGCGCGCGACCGCCGCTCCGACTTCCCACAGGAGGAAACCCTTGGCATCGAGCTCGCCGTGATGGAACCGTCCGATGGAGCCCGCGTAGGCGACCACCCGCCCGCTGTCGTCCCAGCTCTGGTGCTTGTGGATGTGGCCCAGCATGAAGGCTTGGGTCCCCGCAGCGAACAGGCTGGTCGTCGTGAACTCGTGATCGAAGCCCGCCATCGGCACACCATGCTCCGTCACGCAGCCCGTGACCGTACCGTGAGCCACGCCCATCGTCGGCACCTGCGCCGCCCTCGCGGCACCGTTGATCGGCGCGTAGCCGGCCAGCAGCGCAGCGAGTTCCTGCCCCACCGCCTCCGCCGCCTCGGCGGCGCCCACGGTCGCGGCCACGGTGGCCTTGTTCACGGTCGGGATGCAGGTGAAGAGCGCCCGCGCGCCCCCGGGCACCGCATCGAACCGCCAGCCTTCGGAGGCCAGCCAAGTGCCGTCGCCCATCAGCGCGACCTGGCCGATGCGCTCGGCGACGAACACCGGGTGCCGCCCGCCCAGCAGGGGGAAGATCGACAGCGTCCCCGGGGGCTCGTGAGAGAACGTGCCCTGCAGCATCAGAACCGGGCAATGGTCGGCCAGGCGCCGCACCTCGCGGGCCAGCCTCTCCACGGCAGGGCTGTGGACGTCCAGCGCGTGGTCAGTCGAGTCGCCGGAGATCACCGCGACGTCGACACCGCGCTCGATGGCCTGATCCACCGCGAAGCCGAAACAGCGCCCCGCCTCGTCCAGGTTCTTGCCGCTGAAGTGCAGGTCTGAGAACTGCGCCACCTTCATCATGATCCTTTGTCCTTCTCGTTCGTTTCGTTGCAGGCGCTCCCGCGCCTTGAGTTCCTTCTGGGTCGCCCCATCGGAGAGGTTCTCGCCGCCCCGCAAGGCTTCAAGTACCTCCCCAATCCGCCGGAGCTGTCCGTCGTGATCGCGAAGGCGCTGCTGGGGATGGCGTCGATGCCGCCATCCCCTTCGCACCCAGGCCTACAACTGGTCCACGCTGCGCCTCCTGGCGCTTCGCGTCACGCCCACACCTCGAGCTCGGCCTTCACCTTCTCCACGAAACCCCCGGCGTCGTCCTGGAAGGGCGTGATGTCGTCGAGCGCACGCTTGCGACCGCCGGCGGCCTTCCTCCAACCCTGACCCCAGCGCTTGGTGGCGTAGCGCTCGTAAGCGTCTGCATCGACCCCCAGAGCCGCGGCGGCATCGAAGAGCCACGCCACTTCCTTCTCTTCGGCGCCCCCTTCGCCGCCCGACGACTTGCCCCCGGCGGGTGCAGCGCGGCTGGCCTCGCTCGACCGGGCGGTGCCCTGCGTCGCCGCACCCGCAGGGCGCGCCGTTGCGCTGCGGTCGGGTTCGCCTTGGCGTCGCTCGCGCGCCGGCTCCTGTGCCGCCGCCGCCGGCATCTCGATCACGCCGTCCTCGCTGACCACCGGCCCGGCCGCGCCGGCGCCGATGCCCGCGCCCTGCAGCACGTTGGCCGCCTCGGCGGCGCGAAGCTCCAGCGCGTCCAGGCCATCGTCATGACGCAGCAGGGCCGTCGGATCCACCGGCGCCTCGAGCTCGATGAGCCACTGGGACACGCGACTCGGCTTGCCCTCCTCGTCGATCCGCGAGACCTCCACCAGCCGCTTGCTGATGTAGAACGGAGTGCGCTGCCCATCCAGAAAGCCCGAGATGCGGCCGCCGCGCATGAACGCGATGGTCTGGAACTTCTCGATCGCCGCCTGCATGGCGTAGAAGCTGTTCGTGGGCAGCTCAAACGCGCTGATCGACTTGATCCCCGGGATGAAGAAGATGAACCGGCCGGAGAGGTTGCACTTCTTGCCCTGGTACTCGGCGCACTTCTCCGGATCGCACAGCCCATTGTTCTCGGCACGCAGCGTCGACTTGCGCCCGCCGAAGATGCGCACCACGCGTCGGCCCTCGCCGGCGGCCGGCAGCTGCTCGTAGGTCTTGCAGTAGCGCGTTTGGCCATCCTCGGAGTACTCCGACCAGTAGCGCCGCTCGCTCGAAGTCCAGGTCACCAGCTCGTGCGGCATCACGTTCTGCCACGCATCCGCCGGGAACACCACCGGGAAGCGGTACAGCCGCACGACGCCGTCGCCGCGGTCCTCGCCGTACTGTTCCATGATCTGGCGCGCCAGTTCCGGGTTCGGGAAGTCCTCGCCACGCACCGTGAAGTACGGGACGTTCTTCGGGGTCAGCGGGTTCTTCATGTCGGGCAGCACCATCGCGATCTCGCGCTCGATCGACTCGAAGCCCTTGCCCGCCGCGACGCCCGCGTCGTAGATCTCGCGCGCACGAGCCGAGTCGGCGGCGCGCTTGGTCAGGACCTTGATGCCGGCGCGGATCCTGCCGCCCACCGGGATGCGCTGCGCGGCGCGCCCCAGAAGGGTCGGGATCGCGACCGCGCCGCCCTGAGCGGGCACCAGGCCGTAGCCCTGCCCGTTCGTATTGCTCTGTGCCACTGCGACCATCGGTCACTCCTTTGATGCACGTTGATGAAGGTGGAGATTCATCGTCCCAACGCGCTTTCGTTCTTCAAGCCCTGCGCGCCACGCGCCGCCTGTCGGCCGCGCTCGATCACCACCTCGAAGTCGGGCATGCCGCGCATCAAGAGCCCGCCCCAGCGCTTCGTGACGATCCGCCTGTCGAGGATCGTCACGCGGCCCGTGTCGTTCACCGTGCGCAGCAGTCGCCCCAGGCCCTGCTTGAGTCGCACCGCCGCTTCCGGCACCGTGATCTCGATGAATGGCGACCCGCCGCGCGACTCGACCCACTCGCGCCGCGCTTCCTCGAGAGGCGAATCCGGCACCGAGAACGGCAGCTTGGCTATGACCACGTGCGTGCAGTACTCGCCAGGCAGGTCCACACCCTCCGCGAAGGTGCTGAGCCCAAAGATCACCGAGCGATCGCCGCGATCGACTGCCGATCGGTGGCGCGCCAGCATCTCGCCCTTCGGCATCGACCCTTGCACCAACGTCACCCGCCGCAGTTCCTCGGGCAGCTGCGCATAGACCTCTTTCATCTGCTTGGCCGAGGTGAAGAGGACCAGCGTTCCCAGCGTGACGACCAGCGCCGGGAGCATCGAGATCACCTCCTCGGTGTGCTGCTTCGCCGCGGTGGGCTCGGTACGCATGGCAGGCACGACCAGGCGGGCGTTGTTGCGGTAATCGAAGGGCGACTCGACCTGCAAGAACGCCGGGCTCTCGAAGAACCCCAATCCGGATTGCCGCAGGAAGAGATCGAAGGTCCCGCAGGACGTCAGCGTGGCCGACATCACCACGGCGCCGCTGGCCCGGTTCCACAGCAGCTTGCGCAGCTTGTCGCTGCCGCTGATCGGAGAGGCACACACCAAGTAGTCGCCCGGCCGCCCGCCCTCGTCGTGCCTCTCGATCCAGCGCGCGATCGGCGGCGCGTTCTCCGGCTGCTCCGCAAGCATGAGGTGCCACGTGTCGACCAGGTTGTCCAGCCGGACCACGTAGAACCCGAGCACCGACAGGATCTGGGTCGCCAGCGTGCCTGTACTCGGCGCCTGCTCGAGCACGTGCTCTCGCAGTGACGCGAAAGTCTTCTGCAGCTCTTCGCCGGCGCCCAGGATCTGTTCGCCCGCCGACTGGCACCAGGCCGGCAAGGGCCCGCCCTTGAATCGCCTTGCGCGCTTCTCATCGAAGCCGTTTGTGCTGTGGATGCGGTGGTGAAGATCGCGCAGCGCCGACTCGATCTTTCGCGAGCTTGCCAGGCTGTCTCGGATCAGCTGCTCTTCCAGCCTCAGGCCCAGCACCGCATCGCGCACCGCATTTCGTGCGCCTTCCAGCCACTCGACCGCACCGCGCACGGCGTGGCGTGCGGAGAAGTGCTCGACGGCTTTGGCGGCCAAGCTGTGCGCCTCGTCGAACACGTAGATCGTGTCCTGGGCTGCCGGCAGCACGCTCGCGCCTTCCATGTCGATCGCTGAGAGCACCAGGTCGTGGTTGGCGATGACCAGGTCCGCGTCCTTCACCCGCTGGCGTGCCGCCTGGAACGGGCAACGCGCGAACTCGGAGCACTTTGTCCCCGAGCATCCCTGCCGATCCGTCGTGATCCGCTCCCAAACCTCGTCCGTCACCGGCAGCGCCAGCTCGTCGCGGTCGCCGTTCCAGCGACCGGCGTCGAACTGAACTGCCAGCTCGCGAACCGCGGAGGCTCGCCGCGCGCCGTCTTCGGCGGTGGCGGCGGCCGCGCCTTTCGCCGCCTCTCCAAGGTCAAGCCCGCCCTGCCCTGCGGCCAGCGCCTCCGCCTGCAGCTTGGCCACGCAGGCGTAGCGCCGGCGGCCCTTCGCGACCGCGAATGTGAACGGAAGCGGCAAGAGCCGCTGCAGGCTGGGCGCATCCTTCTCGGCGTACTGGTTCTGCAGCGCCACCGTCGAGCTGCTCACCACCAGACGCTTCTGGCGCGACTTCGCCATCACCAGTGCCGGCACCAGCGCTCCGAAGGACTTGCCCGTTCCAGTGCCCGCCTCCACCACGGCAATGTGGTCGCCGTTGCCTGCCTGCTCGTCCTCGCCGCGGCAGCGCGCCAAGGTGTTCGCGATCGTCGCGATCATCTCCATCTGCGGCCGCCGCGACTTGAAGCCCGGGATGCCATCACGCAGCGCGTCGACGCACTGCCGGATCAGCTGCTTCTCTTCTTCGCGCATTCACTCAGGCTACGGGTCAGGCCGCCGCACTCAAGGGTTCGTCGAAGATGCCCAGGGGGCCGAGCAGCGGATCCGCCACGCCTCGCACCTTGGCCCGCAAGGTCGGCGTGAGCAGCGTGTGCACGGAGGCCTTCTCCCGATGCACGACGACTTCCTCGACCGGGAAGCCCTTCGCGACGATCGCCTCGATCCGTTTGCCGAATCGCTCGTAACGCTCTTCAGGCGTCATCAAGATGGCGTGGAACCGCCCGCGATCCGAGTGCATCAGGCGGCCGAGCCTCTGCAGGCTCTGGATGCGCGAGCCGAAGAGGCCCGAGTGATCGACGGTGACGTCGCAGTCCCTCACGCTCAGGCTGGCATCGCCAACCCGCGACAGGACCACGCTGCGCGCCGCGCGAACGACCGCCAGCTTGTTGCGCGTCGAGCTGCTGACGAAGGGGATTCCGTAGCGGGTCTCGAGCTCGCGGCCGTCGGCAATCGCCTCGCAGAGCACCACCACCTTGGCATGCTCGCGAAGCAGCGCGCCGACCACCTCATGCTTGTGCTCCAGGTCCTCGACGATCATCACCTTGACCGGCAGCCGGCGCACCAGTCCACTGTCCATCTGCGCCTGCCAGTCGCCGCCGATCAGCGTGCCCGTCAGCTTGCTCACCAGCGCACCACGGCCGTCTTCCCGCAGATCTGCTGTTGCAGACATGCCAAGTCGGTACTGGCTGCGCACGAGAGAGTGCCGATGCGCTCGCGCCGCCGGCAGCCGGTGCACTTCGTCGAACGCCGCCACGACCCAGTCCTCTCGCGCGAGGTCGGCGTGCGTGGCGTAGTTGAAGATCTCCACGACGCATCGCAGATCACCTCCCGGCTCGAAGACGCTGACCGTGCTGTGCACCGGCTTCACGTGCTGGCGCACTTCCACCCGAGGTGCGAACTCGCGGAACTTCTCGATCCACTGCTCGCGCAGCAGCTGCGTGTCCACCAGAAGCAGGTGCTTTCCTGGGATCCGCGTCAGCGCCATCAAGCCCAACGTGCTCTTTCCGAAGCTCATCGCATGTGCCGCGGTGATGCAGCCCGAGCGCAAGAACTCCGCGAAGGCTTCTTCCTGACTTGCAGTCAGATCCAGGCGCAGGATGTTGTCCAGCAGTACGCCGGCCCCCACAGGATTCGACGGCGCTACCGTCAGCCCCGCCTTGATCAGCGACTCGAACGCTCGCACCGAGCGAGAGCCGCCACGCCGGCCGTTGAACAGGCTGTGCAACACGTCAGCGTCTTTGACCTCCCGCCCTGCACCGTCGAGCAGCCGCTCGCCGTCCCAGTTCAGCCCGAGCTTCGCCGCCTGAATCGCCAAGGTCTCGTCCTTACCCGGATCCTCGTAGCTGAAGAGCCCCTCTTCCGAATACCGGGACACCTGACACCCGCATCGCGGGCATTGCGGAGCCCGATAGGTTTCCGTCCAGAAGCTGGTACCACCTGCCGCCGCGCAGGACGTGAGCTGAAACCGATGAACCCTTGTCGTGAGCTCCGCCTTCCCGTGCGTCACGACTCTTCCGCTCGGCGTCGCCTTCACTTGATCGCGCCATGCGTCAGATCTGCACACCACCCGCTTCCACCCCGGCGGGTCCGGCAACCTGTCCAACTCGAGCGTCGCCCTGACCGCCTTCGGCATGACCCTGTAGTCCAGGATCTCCGGGTGACGCTGCAGTAGAGAGTGAAGCGCCGGCAACGACACGTAGTTGATCGGCGGCGCCGACCTGCGCCGGGCTCGTGCCCTGCCCGTGAGCCAGCCGCGCTCGATGAAATCGAGCCACTGGCGGTGGTCGATCTTCGTCAGTTCCTCGAGCGCCCTGATCGTGAGTTCGTCGCCGTCATACCTCGTCACGCCGATGCGCTTGCGGCGCAGGTTCACGGACTCAAAGGTCCTGCCCAGAGCACGCGCGATCTCGTCACCGGGCAGCCGGTGCCAGTTCGCACGCAGGAACTCGTCCTCTGCCGGGTCTCCCCAGGGTTTTCGATTCCCGCGAGGCGCGTAGCCGCCCCGCCGGGCCGCCTGCATGAGGTTGCGCCGGGTCACCCCGACGCGCAGGCTCGCCCACTTCTCCACGAGTGCGTCCAACGACTCCGTCGAGCCGTCGTACTCGCCCGCGATGTTCTTGCAGTCGGCGCTCGAATAGATGCTTCTGCGGCTCGGCCTGTCCGCCATGTGGCACTCCTTGGAGGGGTCGCCACATCGTCACTTGCAGATCTTCGTCTTCAAGGCCGTCCCCAACGACGGCTTCAACCATGCCGCTCGCTACGCGGCTGCCGACGCGAACCGGAAGCCGTTCTTGCTCGTCTTCTTGACGCTCAGCATCGCCTGGTCAGCTGCATCGATCGCATCTTGCGGCGCCGAGACCGCGACGTTCGGCAGCATGCAGATTCCGATGCTCGCACCGAGCTGCAGTCCTGCGCCGTGGACCTGGATGGCCCGCACCGCTACTGCGATTTTCTCGGCCAGCGCCTCCGCGTCTCGCCTATCGCTCATGCCTCGCGCAACGATGGCGAACTCGTCACCGCCAAGCCGCCCGACAACATCGGTCGACCGCACACACGCGCGCAACGCGTCAGCAACCTCCACCAGCACACGGTCGCCCGCGTGGTGTCCGACTTGGTCATTCACCGACTTGAACCCGTCCAAGTCGATGTAGAAGACGCAGGCCGCCATGCCGCTCGACCTCGCCTCTTCAACCACGCGCTCCATGGCCTTCATGAATCCCACTCGATTCGCTGCCCGCGTCAGCTGGTCAGTTCTCGTCGCTACCTCCGCCTCGTCGGCTCGCCGCTCCGCCTCCCGGCGCCGCAAATCCAGCTTTCGCGCGAGCGCCACGCCGTAGACGGGGACGATCACCGCAGCCAGCACCATACCGATGCCCGCCGCCCCAAGCTGCTGCCAGTAGGGCACGCTGATGAAGACCGCGCTCATGCAGACCGCTGCCAGGCTGGCGCTGTACAGGGCGATGCGCATGCCGAATCGCAACCCGTTGCCCAGGCTCATGAAGATGGGCAGCCACGCGATCACGGCCGTTGCCTCTTCGCCGCGCCACATCACAAGGCCGAAGCCAACTTCGTCCAGCAGGATGACCGTCAGCAGGCGTGCCCTTTCCGAGCCAACCTCGCCGGCGACAATCAGGCACCACATGCAGGCGAACAGGAGGTAGGCTCCCACGCACTGCAGCGCCACGCGAAGGTCGCCGAAGACTCCCGTCAAGTGCGCGACGACATAGCAGCCGAGAACGAATAGCGCCAAGGCGATGCGAAGCGCTGCCTGGCCGCCTTCGCCATCAACGAAATCGACGCCCCGCAACGGAATCTCAAGGATCGACCGCCGGCGGCTCTTGAACTGGAGTCGCGTCTTTGGGCTCACGTCGCATTGTCGGCCGCCGTCTAAGCTACTTGAGAAGTTGTCTTCGCGTCGTTCGTTGAATCCGCCCGCGACCGGAGGCGCGCACGCCGCTGCATCTCAAGCGCCCGCCGTCGTCACTGCTCTTCCGGCACCCGGTGTGACCGCTGGTGGTCACCTGAAGCTGTCGCTTCGGCGCGCTACATCGCCCTTCTCGGAAGATCCGGCATTGGGCGATCGGTGTGCCAGGCCCAGGCCTCTTCCCCTGCCGCCTGGATCGCCTTCTCCTTGGCGCTCTGCTCCTTCGGGTCCAAGAACGCGCTGATCACGTGCAGTGGGAACGGCCCGCCTTCGGTGTCCAGCAGCAGTGCATTCGGGAAGCAGGCTCCGCTCTTCGAGTCGAAGCGAAGCGGCTTGAGGAACGAGCGGCCGTGCTCCTGCAACGCCTCGACCAGCGGCAGTTCGTGCAGCCCTTCGAGCGGGATCCACTGGTCGGAGACCAGCATCATCGACAGCGAGTCGATTTGGTAGATGTGTTCGCGCTTGGCGTAGATCAACGCCGCCATCACGACCATCGGCTTGCGATCGACATCTGCATCCCGCGCCTGCAGGGTGGCAGCGTAGGCGCGTTCCGCCCGCTCCCAGGCCTTGTTCTCCATGTACAGCGGCACGTCCGGCATGTGCTTGACCAGCAGCTTGCGCCCGTAGGCCGTTTGCTCCACGCCGTTGAACTGCCCGATGACGATGGCCATCTTGTAGGCCACGTCGTCGCCCGGCGACAGGAGCATCGAAAGCTTCCGCCGGCGACGCTCGCCGATCTCGTCCTTCTCCGCGACGCGGAACGGCTCGGGCACGTACAGGCGCTTGTCCAGCGTTTCGCCTTTGAGCGACACGCCGGCCGCCGCGAGCTCGAGGTACTTCTTGATCACGCCCTGCGACCGCTTGCCCTCCATCGCCGGGTACCAGCGGTTGAGACCTGCGCGGTGGTAGAGGAAGTGGAGCACCGCTCGCAGGCTCATCTTCTTTCGCGGCGCATTGATCGCCGGCGGCTCACCGTTTGCCTCGCCGCGCGGCAGCGGCTTGCCCGACACGCGCGAGAACGGGAAGTCGGTCCGGATCTCCACCAGGTCGGGCGTGTGCTCGACGATCGCCTCGCCCACCAGTTCACCTAACCCCGATACCCCGGCTTCCGGCTCGAAGGACTGGCACGTCGGGTGGTGCATGTCGCCGGTGCCGGGCATGCGCTTGACGACGAACTCACCGTGCTTGGCGACGTACATCTCGACGCCGCCCTGGACGCACATGCAGCGCGGCCGTTCGGACGTCTGGTACACGCGCGCAAGAGCGTCCTGCAGGTTCGCATCCGTTGCGAGCAGCGTTCTGCCCTTGATGAAGTACTTCGCCACGTCCATCGCTACCTCCTTGGCGCTTCCGGCGGCGCCGCGCCCGACCTACTCCAAGACAACCGGCTCCGGGCGCCCGGCTGAAGGCAGCGCAGTGGTCAAGCGCTTGACCGACCGCTTCGCCCTCAACCCGAGCAGCTCCTGCACCTCACCCCGATTGGCCCCCCGGCGGCTCATCGCGATCGCCACGTGCCGCCGCAGCCTGTTCGCCGTCATGCCGGGCCACCCGGCGCGCGCGAAGGCTTGTCGCAGCGTCGCCTGCAGGTACTTGCACGCTGGTCGCGGGTCGCTCGATGAGCGGGCTTTGATCAGGAACGGGTGGCCAGAGTCGGTGAGGAACAGCCGGCTGTGTGGGTCCAGGCCTCGATACCTTCCAGGATCGGCCATGCCCTGCCCGCGCCTCGCACGTTCGGCAAGGTAGGCGTCTAGGCTCTCGACAACGAGCTGCGAGCTGAAGTGCAGTGGCCGCTCCACGCCGTTGACAGCCGCCGAGGCGCGAAGCGTCGACACCGCGCGCACCGAACCGTCCTCGGCCAAGTAGTCGCCCACCTCCAGACGCGCGAGCTCGATCGTCTTCACGCCCGTGGTGAAGAGCACGCAAATGAGCGCGGCATCGCGATAGCCGTCACCGCCCTTGTCCCGTAGCCGCCTTGCTGCCGCGGCGAGTTCTGTCTGCGCCGGTATGTCGGCGCGCCGTTCTCCCGCCGACCCATTGAACGCCCTCGCGGCAGCCATGATCGTTTCCCGCTCGCGACGCAGCGTGGCAACGTCGTCGATCCACTCCTCTCGGAACGACCCGAGCTGGCCCGCGGCAAATAGGCGCCGCACAAGCCCCTTCACTCGCCGCTCGACAGTGGACCGAACCACGCCGAGCTCCGAGGCGGCAGAGCGGTAGTTCAGTCGTCCATCTAGCACCGCCTGCACGAGCGCGAGCAGGTCTTCGTCAGAAGCTTTCATGGGGCATCTCGCTTGCGCGCCGGCAAGGCCAGGCCAGCCGGGCTGAGGGCGTTCGCTTGATCCTGAGCCTCGCCGCGCTGCGCCGCCACTCGAAAAGCCGGCTCTACGACCCCCCGGAAGTTCCGGTCGCCTCGCGGCGCCGGCGTCGGCGCCGCCTGCCGCCCCTGCGTAAGGCCGCTCCTGGCCTCTTCCCACCCGCACCAGCTTGATCCATACTGCAGGGGCTTCTGGCACCACTGCCAAGCCGCCTTCGCAGGCGTTCCGGCCCAGCCGGCGTTAGCGGTCGTGACCCGCACGTGTATCCCCCCGCTCTCGCGGGCAGCAGGTTCCAAACGGCGCAAGCCTGGATCTGCTGAATTCCCCTCTGTTCGTTCGCGAGCCTCCAGGCTTTGGCTTTGCGCCGGCCCCTTGGCTCTGCCCGCTACATCCCCAACCCGAACTCGGGCGACACCCGAGACGGGTTTCGCTCGTGTTCATGCGCTTGAAAGGAAAGCGACATGTCCCACAGCACCATCCCTCTCAATCTGGCCGACCACAGCCAGGTCAGCGACACGGACTCCCCCGTGTCCGGCATCACGGCCACCCTCGTGCCCGACGGCCGACGCCTCGACTTCCTCCCGCGCCACTTCGGCGAGCGCGCGATGCTCAAGGTCGAGAACGCGGTGTACGACTGGATGGGCAACCTCTGCCCGTCCTACCACGGCGGCTACTGGAACTACATGGATCTGTCCAACGGTGGCGCATTCATGTTCCCCGCCGGCGTCGACCAGTTCGAGATGAAGGTCGAAGGCAACGGCTTCGCCGACAAGGTCGGCGCCGAAGTCGCCGGCATCATCGCGACGGCGTTCGCCCTGAACGGGATGCTCTGGCGCGGCTACGACAGCCTGACCGACAAGTACGAGCAGCTGCTGGAGTTCATCTCCCAGCACCCCGAAGCCGCGACGATCCGTCGCGCGCTCGACTAGGCGAGGCCGCCATGCTCACCCATCGGCTCAACAGGCTCCTGGTCCTGTCGACGGGGCTGCGCAAGTACAGCACGCAGCAGCTGGTCGCCGTTCTCCAAGAACGGCGCTACCCGCCGCTGCTGCGCCTTGCCGCTCTGCGTTGGCTCATCTACTGGGCCCCGCTGGACGTGACCAAGGGCGCACCCTACCTGGCCAAGCGCCGTCTCGTGCGGCTGCACTACGGCGTGTAGCTGATCTGCATCCAACCCCCGAGGGGCCGACCTTGCCCCGAGGGCATCGTCGGCCCCTTGCACATCAAGGTGTCAACGATGACCAAGTGCATTCCCAGCGTCGGCCCCATCGGCGACGCGACGCGCGAAGACCTCGAGGCCCTGGCCACCGACTTCGCGTGGACCCTTCGCCGGCTCTCGTCCGGCGATCGCGACAGCGAACGCCGCCGCGCCGCGAGCGAGGCGCTCTCGCTCCACGAACGCGCTGGCGACGACACGACCGCGCTCGAAGACTTCATCGAGAGCGCCGGTCGCGAAGCGCTCGAGCGCTACTGCGCGCCGTACATGTGCTTCCACGAGGACGCCGAAGGTCACTTCGGCTTCTGGCCCGACATCTCCATGCTCGACGAGGACGCGCGCTGCCGCAACGGCGTCGTCAAGGTCAACGCGGGAGACCCTTGGCCACCGCTGTGGCCGCCGCATGGCGACGACATCGAGTTCGTCATGGAAGTCAACGACCACGGCAACGTGACTCTGTTCAACCGGCGCCGCCGCGAAATCTGGAGCTGCGTCTAGCCCCCATCGCCGCGACCTTGTCGCGCACCCCATCCCTTGCGCGGGCCTTCGGGCCCGTGCTCATCCCGAAAGGAACGTCTTCATGGACCTTCAACTCACCTCAGCCACTTCGGTGACCGCGCCGACGCCTCCGACACAAGAGGATCTCCGGCAGATCGTCATGTCGAACCCCGACGGCGCCTCACGCGCCGTGTTCGACTTCAACAAGCACTCCCTCGCCTGTTCGATGCGCAAGCTCGGCGCCTCCTCCGTCGTCGTCACGTACAGCGGTGGAGGAGACGAAGGCCGCATCGACGAGATCTGCTTCTTCCCGCCCGAACTCCCTGTCGGAGGATCCACTGCCTGCGTCGCACTGATGCGTTACCGCTGGGACGCAGAAGCCCAATGCGGCGCAACGGAGCTTGCTTTCGAGCACATGGCTCTGGAGGACATCGCGGAAGCCCTCTGCGATGCCGCAGTCTCATCGACCGGCCACAACGGCTACGAGAACGGTGAAGGTGGCAGCGGCACATTCACGCTGCAGGCCGCCGACGCCGCCGCAGAGCTCGAGCACTCGGACTACTACACCGAGTCCGACACCTCGATGCATTCGCTATGAGCCCACAGGTCAGGATATCCCTGGCCTGCTGGCCCGGCATGACGCACCTCGCGGCCGTTCAGGCCGCCATGCACTGCGTCTCGGAGCCACAGGTCGGCGCCTTGCTGACGGATCACATCCAGCTCGTGCCCCAGACCGCCGATGTGCTTGACACCGGCATGGCTGAGGTGCTGGTCAACACCTGGCCTGCAACCTCCTTCCGGCTCCATGCCAACGTGCGTGTTCTGCCGCGGCGCCGGTTGGCCGACCTGTGCACCTTCGATCGGGACCGCGACTGGTTCGAGGCCGCCGCGGGCGTGCATCGAGTCCTCGGCGCATCCGTGTACTCGGCCCACGCCGGTTTGCGACGCGACGCCACGCTCGACGAAATGTTCGATAACACGCAGCGGTGCTCGGAGCTGTTCGGCTGCCCCGTCGCGATCGAAGGTCAATACCCGGTCGCCGGGGACGATCCCCACAAGTTCCTCGTGAGCTCATGGCTCGAATACCGAGAGCTGCTCGACAGCGGGATCCCGTACGCGCTTGATCTGTCGCACCTCAACATCCTGGCCCATCGCACGGGTCAGCGCGACGACACGCTCGTCTCCGAGATGCTTGCCAGCCCGGCCTGCCTCGAGGTGCACCTCAGCGACAACGACGGCCGCGCCGACACCCATCAGGTTCTCCATCGCGAGCCGTGGTGGTGGCCGCTGCTCCGCCACATCCAACCCGGCGCCGTGATCTTCTCGGAAGGGAACCACTGCCGCCAATACACCGAAAGGAATCACCATGAATCCACATGACGTCAGCCGCCTGCTGCAGAGGTTCGCCGATGCCGACTATCTTGCCGCGGAGGGCGACATTGGCGCCAACCGCGAGGCCCACGAGCTCATCAAGTTGCGTCAGGCATTGCGCCCCCACGAGGACAGGCTCGACATCGCCTGGTGCGGCGCAACCATCGCCCGCATGTTTCTCCAGCATCCCTGGCTGCAGCGCTTCCAGCTCGAGCTGTGGTCAGAGTCGGTCTACAACGACGAAGGCGGCAGCTTCATGTCGCACTACGTGCGCTTCCACGAAGCCGAAGCGGCTCCGGCAGCTGCGCTTCCCGACGAAGTGAAGGACTGCGACGGCGCATTCGACCCGGATGCAGCTGCTGACCTTCTCGATTCGGAGCACGAAGACGACGAGTTTGACCTCTGCCTGCCGTTCATCGCGCAAGGCAATGCGGACTCGTGCATCTTGAAGCTGGATCGCGACGTCCTGACGCCGCTTCTACGCCAAGCTTCTGTGAGCGGCCTCGCCGTGGCGCGGCTGCTCTGGCCTGACCATGAATCGCTGCGTCCGTTCTTGCCGCAGCCGCCCAGTTCGGGCAACGCCAGCGCCAGCGCCAGCGCCAGCGCCAGCGCTGAATCCACTACTGCCTGACCGCCTCCGGCATCAAGGCAACGCTAAAGGGCCCTCATCCGCAAGGATCGAGGGCCCTTCTTTTCTTTCCCGTCCGACCTCACTGTTGCTCGCTGTATATCAGCCTTAGTCGTTGGTACTCGCGGCAACGCTCGTCCATGTCGTTCCAGGCGCTCAGCATCGATTCACGATGAGCGTTTGAGAGCTTCTCGAACTCCGCTTGCGCCTGGGTCCACGTGTGCCCGTGCTGCCGCAACGACGCGATCAGGGACCCGTGGCTTTGCGTAAGCGCACCCCAGGCTTGTTGTTCGAGGCCCGCACGCTCTCGTGCCACGTACCACGCATCCAGCGCTGCGTTCAGTTGTTCCTTCGTCACCATCGCCATCGACACCTCCGACTTGTTGTCCGCCAACCGTGGCACCTGCACTCAGCTTCCACCTGCCTTGCTCGCAGCTACTTCAATGATCATGCGATGGTTCGTCAGGTCGTTGCCGGGGTCGCGCGGCGGCGAATAGGCAATCGGCAGAATGCTCGCTCGCCATGCGGGGCGCTTCCCTTCCGCGTACTCGCACTCCCAGATTCCGTACGCGCCCTTGTCGCGTACTGCTGCGAAGGCCTTGCGCGCCTCAGCAGCTCCCTGACTCGCATTGATCTGGTCGTTGATCAGTACTGCCTGCGCTGCCGTATCCGCCGCTAGGTCCGGCCGCCCCGCCCTTGCTGCTGCGGCACGCCCCATGATCGCGGCAGCTATCGGCGAAGTGTAGTAAGAGCCTACCGGATCACCCGTGTGCGCCTGGGTCCGCGTGAGCTTGCCGCCGCCCGCTCTGCAGAAGTTCCACAGCTCCACCGTCGGCCTCTCCAGTTGGCGGAAGTTCGCGTCGTTGAAGTAAGCCAGGTACCGGAACGTCCCGCCCACCTCCACCGACTGCCGGTCTTTGAACCTTGTGCGCAGGAACTCGTCCACGCTGAGGTTCGCGTACTGCGCTGCCTCGGTGCTGCTCAAGGTGCTCGTCGCGCATCCACTCACGACCAGCAGCATTGCCCCGCCGATCGCGCCCAGCAGACAAGCTCTCATCGCGTTCTCCCGTTCCGGTGGTTGTTCCAGCCGATTGTCTCCGCTTCGACTGGGTGCTCTTTCGTCGCGGTACACCATCAGATGGCGCCGCACCTAAGGCGCCGCACTCGCCTCGGTCAAATGAACATGCGCCTCCCCCTTCCCCCACCTTCCCTGTGAGGTTGGCTTGCGCCATACTCACCTTGCTCTTTGGCCCTGTGCCATAGCCGCCATCACTGGCGTTCCGGCCCAGCCGGCGTTCGCAGTCGTGACCTGCACGTAGATCCCGCCAGGCACCGTCTGGCCCATACCGTCTCTCCGACGGCGATTCCTTTCGCGCGAGCACTCGTTCGCGCATCCTCCCGCATCTAGTCGTCCTCGGCGCCTGCCTTTGAGCAGCGCGTTGTCCCGACCCACGACCGCGCGCCGCACACCGGCCAGCGGACCACCTCCCACCGGGAGCACACGCTCCCCTGGGGGACGTGTGCTCTCTCCACATCAACGGAGAACGCATGTCCTCATCCCGCGAGGGTGGCTACACCCTTTCCTTGCCGGGCTTCGACGACGAGGCCCCCGCATACCCCGACCTGTTCGCAGAGGCTTCGCCGGCACCCGCCGTCGAAGCGGAAGCGCCCCAGATCGAGCTCGAGCGTGTCCCGATGGCCTGGCGCCCCGCCTTGACCGTCGCCCACAGTGTCCCCGCTGCCGTTCAATGGCCCGCGTGGGACGACGAATGCCTGAGCCACATCGAAGGCCAGGCGACCAAGTTCGACGCGAACATCGCCGCGATCGCTGCCCTGCGTGCGATCGAAAGCGAATCCCGCGCCCCGACCCCAGACGAACGCGCCGCCCTGCTGCGCTACACCGGCTGGGGCGGAATTCCGGCCAGCTTCAACGAAGACGGCAGAGACCCCGCATGGGTGCAGCGCGCCGCTCGGCTGCGCGAGCTGCTGGGCGCCGAGGACCACGAGTCCGCTCGTGCCTCGGTGAACAACAGCCACTACACCGATCCGGTGGTCATCCACTGGATCTGGGCGGTTCTTCGCCGCCTGGGGTTCCGCGGCGGCTCCATCCTCGAGCCCAGCGCTGGGGTCGGTCACTTTCTCGGCTGCATGCCCGCCGAGGTTGCGCAGCGCAGCCGCATCACAGCCGTCGAGATCGACCGACTGTCAGGCCGCATCCTGCGCGCCCTCTACGGCCCTCACGGCGTCGACGTGCGCATCAGCGGCTTCGAGTCCGCGGCGTTGGCCGACGGGTCCTACGACCTCGTCGTCTCGAACGTGCCATTCGGTCGCTACGGCGTGCTGGACAACCGCAACCGTCCGTACAGCCGGGCGAGCATCCACAACTGGTTCGTCGGGCGGGCGCTCGACCTGCTCCGCCCGGGTGGGCTGGTGTGTTTCATCACGTCGACCTACTTCATGGACGGAACCGACGTCGGCATTCGCGCCCACGTGGCATCGGAGGCCGACCTGGTCTCAGCCTTCCGGCTGCCGGCCGGGACGTTCGAGCGCATCGCTTCCACCAAGGTGCAGGCCGACCTCGTCGTGCTGCGCAAGCGCGCGGCTGGCGAGGCACCCTCGGCACCGGACTGGCTCGACCTCGACTTCGTGCCCCGGTCGATGCTCAAGGCCGGCTGCTACGAGCAGTACCTTCGGATCAATCGCTGGTTGGTCCGCAACCCGGACCACGTGCTCGGTCGCATCGACAAGGTGGCCAACGGCTACGAAGCTGTGCCGACGGCCGTGCTCGAGGGTGACCTCGAGACAGCCCTGCTGAATGCGCAGGCACTCGTTCCGAAGGACGTCTACACAGCGCTGCCGGACTCACCTGCAACGGCCCCGGCCACGCGCGAACCCGTGTCCGCACCCGCTGGCACACGGCCCGGCTCTTTCGTGGTCCACGAGGGCCGCATCGGCGTCGTCGAGGGCGAGCATGTCACTGACATGCACGACCGCTTGAACGCGACGGCCCGCCAGCGCATCGCCGGCATGGTCGACATTCGCGATCGGGCCCGTACGCTCCTGAGCGCTCAGCTCGGCTCTGCATCGGATGCCGAACTCGGCGAACTGCGTCGAAAGCTCAACCAGAGCTACGACTGGTTCGTGAACAAGCACGGCTACCTCTCGTGCCGTGCGAACGCCCTCGCCTTCCGGCGAGATCCCGACTATCCCTTGCTCCTGTCACTGGAGCACTACGACGAAGAGGAGGAATCCGCCACCAAGGCAGCCATCTTCTCTCGGCGCACCGTGTCCCCGGTGAGGGAGGCCACTTCCGCCGAACATCCCGACGAGGCGCTCGCGCTCTCGATGCAGTGGAAAGGCCGTGTCGACCCCGACTACATGGCCCGCCTGCTGCGCTCCACCTCCTACGACGTCCTCGCGGACCTCAAGGCGCGGGGCATGATCTACCTGAACCCCGAGGGCAACCGCTGGGAGCCCGCGGACGAATACCTCTCCGGAAACGTGAAGCGCAAGCTGAGCGTCGCGCTCGCCGCCGGCGAGGCCTGGCAGGCCAACGTGGCGGCGCTCGAGAAGGTGATCCCAGAGGACCTGCCGCCCGGTGACATCGCATTGCGCCTCGGCGCCGTGTGGGTGCCCGCCGACGTGGTGGAGGCCTTCATCACCGAGGTGCTGCAGGTCCAGGACGCCGCCGTCCGCTACATGGCGGTGGCCGGCACCTGGTCGGTGACCTACAACGAGTGGTCAGTGCGGCAGAACGTCGCCTGCATCCAGGAGTTCGGCACCAGGCGCATGCACGCCATCGAGCTCATCCAGCACGCGCTGAACGTGCAGACCCCGACGGTGCGAGATCCGCACCCGGAGAAGGACGGCGTCTACGTCGTCAACAAGGAAGAGACGCTGGCGGCTCGCGAGAAGCTCGGGATGATCCGGGATCGCTTTGCCGCCTGGGGCTACGAGGACGCTCCGCGACGCGAGCGGCTGTGCAGGATCTACAACGACCTGTTCAACTGCATTCGCCAGCGGGAGTTCGACGGCTCGCATCTGACCCTGCCGGGTTTCTCGCATTGCTTCGAGCTCCACAAGAGCCAGCGCAACGCGATCTGGCGCATCGTGCAGTCCGGCAACACCGGGCTGTTCCACGCGGTCGGCGCCGGGAAGACGGCAATCATGGCGGCCGCAAGCATGGAGTTGCGGCGCCTCGGCCTGGCCAACAAGCCGGCCCACGTCGTGCCGAACCACTGTCTCGAGCAGTACACCGCCGAGATGGTGCGCCTGTACCCTTCCGCCGCCGTCCTGATGGCAACGAAGGAGGACCTCGCCGGCGACCGTCGGCGTGAGTTCGTGGCTCGCGTGGCCACCGGGGACTGGGATGCGATCGTGATGACGCACTCGACCTTCGAGCTGCTCGCGATGTCTGCCGAGTTCACCGAGTCCTTCATCAAGGACATCATCCGCGACATCGAGATGGCGGTGCGTGCATGCAACAGCGACAGCCGCTCCAACCGCATCGTCAAGCAGCTCGAGCGCATGAAGAAGACCTGGAAGATCCGGCTCGAACGGCTGGAGAACCAGGACCGCAAGGACGACTTCCTCTGCTGGGAAGCACTTGGAATCGACTGGGTCGCCTATGACGAAGGGCACCTGGCAAAGAACCTCTTCCGTCACACGAAGATGGCGCGCATCGCAGGCCTGCCGCTGAGCAACTCCCAGCGAGCGTTCGACCTGTTCCTGAAGACGCGCTACACGATGAGCCTCTACCGGGGCGAGCATCGTGGCGTCGTACTGGCCACGGCAACCCCGGTGGCCAACAGCATGGCCGAGGTGCACACCTTCCAGCGCTTCCTGCAGCCCAACACGCTGCGCTCGCTGGGTCTGGAGCAGTTCGACGCCTGGGCCGCAACCTTCGGGGAAACGGTCACGGCGCTCGAGATCGCGCCTGACGGCAGCGGGTACCGCCTCAACACGAGGTTCGCTCGCTTCATCAACGTGCCGGACCTGATGACGGTGTTCTGCGACGTGTCGGACATCCGCACGCGCGAGATGCTGAAGTTGCCGGTGCCGAACCTGAAGGGCGACAAGCCCAGAACGGTGACATGCAAGCCGAGTGAGGAATTGCGCGCCTTCGTGCGCTCCCTCGTGAAGCGAGCCGAGAAGCTGAAGACCGAGCGTGTTGACCCCAAGAAGGACAACATGCTTCTCATCGCCGGCGAAGGCCGCATGGCCGCGTTGGACATGCGACTCATCAACAGCCGCCTGCCAGCCGACCCCGGCGGGAAGGTGGCGCAATGTGCACGCGAAGTGCACAACATCTGGCAGGCCACTGCAAGCCTCAAGAGGGCCCAGCTGGTGTTCTGCGACCTCTCCACCCCGAAAAGTGGAGCAGCGTTCAGCGTCTACACGGCGCTACGCGACGAGCTGATCGGGCGAGGCATACCCGCCGAGCAGATCGCTTTCATCCACGATGCCGAGACCGACTCACAGAAGGCCAAGCTCTTCCGCCAGGTGCGCGAGGGCAAGGTCCGAGTGCTGCTCGGTTCGACCCCGAAGATGGGCGTCGGCACGAACGTGCAGCGGCGCCTGGTGGCGCTGCACGAACTCGACTGCCCGTGGCGTCCCTGTGACGTCGAGCAGCGCGAGGGACGCATCCTGCGCCAAGGCAACGAGTGCGACGAGGTGGAGATCATCCGCTACGTCACCGAGGGGAGCTTCGACGCGTACAGCTGGCAGACCGTCTTGACCAAGGCAAAGTTCATCGCGCAAGTGATGAGCGGCGACAAGGGCATCCGGTCCGTCGAAGACGTGGAGTTGGCAACCCTCACCTACGCCGAGGTGAAGGCGCTGGCGTCAGGCAATCCGAAGATCATCGAGAAGGCCGGCGTCGACGCTGAGATCGCGAAGTACGCCTCCCTGCTGTCCGTGTGGCGCAACCAGCGCTACAGCAACGAGATGGAGGTGGCCAACCTTCCGATGCGGATCGAGAGCAACGAGCGTCTGCTTGCAGCGCTCGAAGCCGACGCGCACCGCTCGACCGCGGCCATCGCCGGCGACATCTCCGTCAACGTGCATGGCCGCACCTACCGCGGCCGCGACGCCATCGGCGAGGTTCTTCGCAACGTCGTTCGCAGCGCTCGCGCTGGCGTTTCGCGTTCCGCGCGGGACGAGACGATCGGATCGGTTGGCGACTTCGAACTCTGCGTGTTCATCGGACGCGACGAAGACGAAGTGCATCTGTTCGTGCGGGGCGCGAGCTCCCACGACTGCCGCCCCTGCCAGACCGGTCCAGCGCTGTTCGATGCGCTGCTCCGGACCTTGGAGGGCATCGGGCCTCATCGTGACGAATGCGCTGATCGACTGGTGCGGATGCGCCAGAAGCTCGAAGGCCTCACGGCCGAGCTGCAGCGCCCGTTCGAGCATGAAGAGCGCCTGGCCAATCTGGTCGTGCGACAGCGAGAACTGGAAGCCGAGCTCGACCTCGGCAAGGACGAAGTCGGCAGCGACGCTGTCGATGACGTCCAGGAGAAGATTGCAGCCTGATGGCTGACCCTGAGCCCCATCGCGAAAGCGGTGGGGCTTTTTCTTTGATCAGGGTGTCGAGCCACCCTCTCCCGAGTTGTCTTGGAACCCTTGGACATGCAGGCCACGATGCGCCCACATCGGCCGAATCTGCGACAGGAACGGGTCATCCCGGAAGCGCTGGCGGATGTACGCCAACTGCTCGTCGTTCAGGTCCAGCGCAGAAGCTGCGATCCGGTCCAGTTCGTCACGTGCCGCGTCGAACTCGCCTTGCGCACTTGACCCATGCGCCGCCCTGATGGCGACAGCCACATCAGCAATGTTTGCTGGAACTGGACAGGCTCCGATGTATGCCACCAGCACCTCAGCGTCATCTTCAAGACGTTTGCGATCGATCATGTACCAGAGCACGGCTCGGAGGTCCGCGTTCGGAACCACGAGTTGGAACGCGCCGCCTTCGCCCTGAAGTCCGGTCTCCGTGATCTCGATGCCGTCCGGGAGCGCGTCTTCCGGTTCGTGAATTGGCAGTACGAAGCCATCTACCAACGACGAACCCGATGCGATCAATTGACTGACCGACTGGCTTGTCGATCCCGCCAACAGCGCCTCCACATGGCGCCACCGATCGGCAAGGTTGTCGTCCTTCTCGATGAGGGTCGTGGTGGCCGCCTGCAGCTGCCGGCAAAGATCGTCTGTCACTTGCGCAGGCATCGGGAGCAGACCGAGCGCTTTGGGGTACCAGTGACAACCGAGGTCTTCGATGATGGTTGATCGCAAGCAGGTTGCCGCCACGAACATCACGGGCCTGGACAGGACCCAGCCATTTAGCGGAAACGAGACGCTGAGTTGGATCAGGTTGACCTTGTTGTTGAACACTACATCCGGCGGCACCGGCGCGATGGTCGGCAACTCCGACATTTCTCGCGCGACGAACAGCCGCTCGGTCACGAACAGCGCGTCGTACTTGTACGTGCGAATCTCCGCTGGCGGCACCGTGCCATCCCACAGGCCGACCGGCTCGCCACGCAGGCCCCCCGGGAAGATGTTCAGCCCACGGTAGAAGCCACGCCCGGTTGGCGTGAACATCTTCTTCCCGCTCGGCATCATCCCCTTGCCGATGAGCTTTCGGGCCTGCCATTCGAACTGGCCAGCCCCTGTCGGAATCTCACCTGCGACGATGCCGCGATCCTTGCCGCGAACCTTGCGGTACACGGTCTGGATGTAGTCCCGAAGCTTTGCACCCGCTCCGAGCTTCAGGAGGATGTCAACGTCACCGGCTTGGACCTTGCTCGTCAGCCAGTTCATGCCGCAGCCCCCTCGCCTTCCTCGTCATCAGCGACTGCGCCGAAGTAGCTTTCGACGAGCAGGTGCTTTCGCCTGATCTGTGATGACGTGGCCCGATTGAGATCGATCTGGTCTGTCGCGCTGTCGTAGCACTCGGTCCCCGCGATCCGCATCGTCACCAGGTCGTCGTCGTTGGCTGGCGTGTTCTCCAGCACGATGATGATGGTCTGCTTCTTCACCCCTCGGAACGTCAGCTTGCGCAACGCTTCGAGGTCAACTAGTTCGATGATCTTGTACTCGGCCAGCACGCCGCGCAGGCCTTCCGCGTAGCCGGCTTCCAGCACAGCGATTGGGATGATGAAGGCCGTCCTGCCACCCGGCTTCAGCCAGGTCCTCAGCGCCCGGTACAGGAACATGCAGTACAGGTCGACCTGGCCGAACATGATCCGTCCGTAGGCCTTCTTCGTCCTCTCGTCGAGTGCCAGCCGGTGGGCTCGGACATAGGGCGGGTTGGCCACGACCACGTCGTAGTGACCTGTCGCGATCGCCTTGAGTCTTCGGCGCACCTGCGTGCCGAACGCGCCGGAGAATTTGGCGCCTCCGATGTCAGCCTGACCGAGATCGAGCTCCCGCTCGCCCTGCGCTTCCATCGGCTGGTCGTAGGCATCGAGCGATGTGTGCCCGCCCTCGATCATGATGTGGGGGATCAGCGCCTTGGCGGTGTTCTTCTGCTCTTCAGGCGTCAGGTATGCGAACACATCCAGCAGTTGCCACAGCATCTGAATCTGCGACAGCACGACCGAGAACGGGTTGATGTCCAGGCCGTAAATGCGCTGCAGCACGCTTTGAACTGCTTCTACGTTCAGCGCGTTGGACGATCGAAGCCGCTCCAGCTGCTCGTGAAGGTGCTCGACCAAGAAGGTACCGGAGCCGCAGGCAGGATCGAGAACGGTGTCGGCAGGCTTGGCGTTGCAACGCGCTAGCATGTAGCGGCAGATTTCCGGTCGGGTGTAGACCTCGCCGAGGGCTCGACGCTTCGCGACATCGAGGTACTTATCGTAGACGCCCGCGAGGATGTCGCCCTTGACGGTCTTGAAGTTCCACCGCGACAGCAGCCACATCGCATGCAGCAGCGCGTCGCTCAACGTCGGATCGTCACCCTGAACCGCCCAGTCCAACGCCTCGGCCGAGAACACGCTCGAATACAGGTCGCGTGCTTTGCGGTACACCTCGCGCAACAAGCCCTGCGCGCCGATGTTGAAGTGCTCGGCGAACTTGGAGAACTGTTCGATACCGCCATTGCAGATGTAGCGCTTGAGCAGCCCGTGGTCCTCGGCAAAGCGCACCATCAACATTCTCGACAAGATCATCGACGCCGTCTCGTAGCCGAGCGAGTCGATCGCCTTGCCGGCGGATGTCATCTTCCCCTTCTTGTCCTTCAAGTCGGACAGCAGCGACACCTGCTCGTCGAAGCCCATCCGGTATGCGGTACGCGGAAGAACCACGGTCTCCAACTTCAGCGCCGAGACGTATGGTTCGATCGCCAGCACGACGCGGTCGACAGAGTTTTCGTAGGCCAGCAGATCTGCGCCATGAAGCGACGCTGCCTTGGAGTAGCTGACCTGGGGCAGCGTGGCGTCGGTCCAGGTGAGCTTCCAGTCGCCCCACTGATCCTTTAGCGCATCTAGCGCACCGCGCGCCGTGCGAACCTGTCCGATCAGCACGTCACGCACGACCACTTCTACAGCCTCGCGAATCGTGCTTGCCGCCACGCGGACCGCGTCGATGAACTCCCGGCGCGTCGTCTCTTCCACGTCGACGTACGCAAAACCCGTGACGCCCAGCTTGAATGCTTCGATCGCCGACGAAACTCGCGCGAAGTCGGAGCTGATCGGGCCGAAGGCCTTGATGAACAGATCGTCCTGCGACAAGCGCGACCACGTCCAGGCAAGCCGGTTTCGAACCTCACCGCCAGGATCGACCTGGTATCGGATGACTCGCTTCTGGTCGATCAGGTAGAAGTGCCTCGTCGTGGAGGTGATGTACTTCCACTTCTCATCCAGGACTGCTTCTTCGGACTTCGCCAGGTGGTTGCCGCGCTTGACCTCGATCGACGCGAAGACGTGGGAGGCCGTCACCATCGGCTTGCCCTTGTCGCCCATCAGGTAGAGGGTCAGGTCCGGTGCACAGCGCGTTCCCGGTATTGGCGAATCGATCACTACGCTGCCGACATCGCAGCGTGACGGCGATGCTGGATCAGTGAGCAGCTTCTTCAGGCTGTCGTACAGATTCCTCTCCGCGCCTGGCGCTTCGCAGAATGCCTTGATCAGCTTCTCCAGTCGCGGGTTCCTCGTTGCCATGCCTTCCTTCCTTGGACCCTTCAGCCCACATCGATGTGCAGTTCCCGCTTGAGCACATCCAGCAGCGCCAACCTCCGCTTCGGATCCTGCAGGTTCACTTCGAGCAGCACGCGACCGTGATCCCAGTCTTTCAGGATCCCGATCTCGGCCTCGCCTTCGTGGATGCGGTACTGCCTGCTGTTGACCTTTGGCTTGCGCGCCTTCTTCGGCTGCCCGGCGCGCGCCGCTTCCGCCTCCAACTGGCGGATCGTCACCCTGTCCTCGATGACGCCTTCGACGAGTGACAGCAACTTGTCCTCATCTGCATGCTGGGCGATCTGCGACAGTAACTGGCCTGCCGCCGGCCCGAATTTGCGCGGATGCTCGCGCACCTTGGCCAGGACCATTTCCGGCAACTTGTTGAATGCCAGCGTCTTACTCAGCAGGCTCTTCGAGATGGCGAGCTGATCCGCGAGTTCGTCGTAGGTTCGCACATAGCCGGCGTCCAGCAGCTTCGACCATGATCGCGCGTTGTCGTATGCGGTCTCGCGGCTATGCGTGTTGTATGCCAGCGAGAGTTTGTACCGCTCCATACCCGCCACGTAGTCGGTCGGGATCAGCTTGATCACGCGAACGGCAGCACGGATCAGCGCGCGCTTGCGCTTGTGCCCTGACAGCAGAATCCACCGACCCGGCTCGCTCGGATGCCGCATCGCATGCGCTGGCTCGAGTTGCCCTTGCTGTCGGATCAGCTCTGCGAGCTCGCCGATCTCATCCTCGGGATACGAGTCTCGACTGTTCTCCGGGTTGTCTTCGACCAGGTCGATCTCCGCTTCGACCCAGGCCGCCCCTGCTTCTGCCGCGGTCGTGGCTTGCGCGTGCTGCGTTGGAACATCGGCGATCCGCGCTGCCCCCCCGCTTGCTGCCATCAGGTTCCCACCGGACCGCGCGAGTGCTTCCTCTGCCGCCCGGAATCGGTCGTCAACGGCCGTCGATTCACTGGCCATCGACGACTTCAGCGAACCACTGAGGAGAGAAGCCCGATCTTTCTTCGACATTGCAACACCTCTCACTTCATGACCTTGAGGATCTCGTCCACCAGGCCTTCGACCTCCGCTACTGCGGCCCCGGCCCTCGGGACAGAGTGCACGGTGGCGCCCATCACCTGGCACTCCCGATAGGCGCTTCGCAGCCCGAGTTGTGATCTGAGCACGGGCACGTCCTCGTCTTCAGACATCACGTCGAGCGCGCCCTTCGCCATTGCCGTGCGCTGCACCATGTTGAAGACCGCCACGACCTTCAACGAGGGATTCGTTCCCTGCGCATGTGCCGCCAGCTTCTTCGCCGCCACAGCGGCCCAGATGTCAGCCGGCGACGGCACCACTGGGATCACCGCGAGGTCCGACACGAGAAGCGCAGACCCCGCAATCGGCGAGTCCACAGACGGCGGGCAGTCAACCACGATGTAATCGAAATTATCCAGATCGGCGCGGATTTCACGATGCAACGCCGGCCCGAGTCCACTAAGGTTTGAGATTCGCGCGGGGAATGGCGCGGCATCCCTGGCTTGCGCGAGCCACCTCGTCGCCGTGTTTTGAGGATCGGCATCGATGATCTTGACGCGCTTGCCGCGTCGACCGAGCGAGCCCCCGACTTGCACGGAGATGTTCGTCTTCCCGCAGCCACCCTTTTGGTTGAAGACGGTGATGATCTTTGCCGCCACTGGCGCTCCTTCGCTGAACCGTGTTTCCACGTGGAAACATGCCTCGCGCACTTTGGCCGCATCGGAGTACCTCGTCAAGACTTTTGGAAATAGGTTGTTGTGAATGACGCGAATCGCGCTATGAGCGGCATCGTGTTTCCACGTGGAAACGACCGTACCTAGGCACAGGTAAGGCGGCGAAATTCACGCCCGCGCGCAGTTTCCACGTGGAAACATGATTGGGTAACCCATGAGGCCGTCTCATCAACCCAGAAGCGCTGCTGCAGTCGACCTGCCTTCCTCCTCGCCCCACGACGCTGCCGCCCAGGCTTGTTTCCACGTGGAAACACAGGCCTCTGTCCCCCTACCTCATGCCGCCCCAACACCCGTTGCGCAATATGCGGGCGCCTCCTGCGCCAGCCTTCCTCGGGGCTCAGTAGCAAGAGGGAAGGGCGGACTCCCCAGCGACCTCGTTCAGACAGACTCCGCTTCGCGGTTGTTCGTACGAATTATTGTGAACCGATCTTGCCCCTGCTCACTCCCGTGACGCCCCGACTACGAACTTCTCCATCGCGTTCATCAGCGCCTCTTCCTGCTCGGTGACGTAGACCGACGTCGTGGTCAGCGACGCGTGCCCAAGTAGCCTCTGCACCGCGTTCAGCGGCACACCATCCTTCAACGCAAGCGTCGCGCACGTGTGGCGCAGCCAGTGCGTCGAGGCGTCCTTGAACTTGGCCGCAGCTGCAGGATCCCGCCTGCCGATCTCCCGACCGCGTAGCGCGAGGTGGTTCTTCAACGACTCGTACAAGGCGGTATAGCGCAAAGGCTCGCTTGGGGCTGGCCCGCCTTCCCGCCTGCGGCCACGGCGACTTCGAAGCAGCGGCGCATGGCGCGCGGCGTCCTCTTTCGGCAATCTCGCGATCCGCAAGACCTCTTCCGCCGGCACTTCGACGCTCTCTAAGTACGCCAGCAGGATGTCCCGCACAGGGGAGGGCAGGGGGACGTTTCGGGTCCTGTTGCCCTTGCCGATCACCTTGAGGCGCCAAACCTCTCCCGGCACGATGCTTCCGAGCGTCAGCGACAGCATCTCCGAAGCACGTAGCCCACAGGCGAAACCCAACCAAAGCACCAGGAGCAGCCGGCGCTCAATGTCCGATCCGCCCTCGGCGCCTAGCCCTTCGACAACCAGGTGCCACTCGGCGAGCGTGAAGCTTCGCCCGGTGAACTGGTCCGTCAGCTCGGACACGTTCGGCCGCGCCGCCGATCGCTTGCCCAGCAGCTTGAACGGGTTCACGGCTACCACCCGGCCGTCTAGCAGGAACTGGAAGAGCGACCGCACGGTAAGCAGGTCCTGGGCTACCGACCCCTCCGACAATGCCCCGTCGAAGGGCCTCCACTCGGCGCTGTGACGCTTGGCTCCTCGCGGGCCAATCCATGCCTCAGCGGGCATCCGCCAACCCGCCGCTGCCCACTCCTCCGGTTTTTTGCGACCCAGGTCCTCCAACCAGGCTCGGTAGTGGATCGCGTCCGCGGCCGTCATCTCAGGGAAGGTCGTCTGTCGCTCGAAGACACACCACAACAGCAGCCGCTCTGCGTTCTTCCGGTACGAGCGCATCGTGTTCGGATTCTTCGCCTTGGCCTCCAGCCAGAGCTCGATTGCGTGCTTGTCGTCCAGCGCGCCCAAGGCGTTGGCGCCCGGCAGGTAAGGGGAGGGTGCTGGTGTTGCCAGCGTCTGCCCCTGCGCGGCAGCCAGGCGCAGCACGTGCTGGCGCTGCGGCGTGAAGCGTTCCAGCGGAACCAGCGGGCTTGCAGATGGGACGGGGGCGGGCAGGGCAGGGGCCTGTGCCGCAATGGCGTGCTCGTCCATCCATCGCTGCAGGCGGTCGGCCCACACCTCGCCCACGCCCGGAACCTCTTCCCAGCGGGGCGTCTTGCGGATCGCCAGGGCGTCGCGCACTGCCCCGAGGGTGCTGAGCTTGGCTGCTGCCAGCTTGGCTGCCAGGTTGGGCGCGAGCCAGGTCGCCACGGGGTCCGCGCGCTTGGGCTGCCGGCGCGTCGTGCGCTCGAGCAGTTGCAGCGCTTGACGCAAGCGCTGACTTAGGCGCTCTCGGCGCGCTTCGGCGCGATCCGGGCCGCCGTACTCCTCCTTCCACATCTCGGTGAGTTCGCTCTCGGAGAAGTCGCCGGCGTCCTCGAAGCGTGAGGCGAACTCGGTCAGCGTGGGCTTGGCCGCCGACTTGACCCGCCAGGGCTCGCGCCGGAACAGGCCGATCAGCGGCGCCTGCCCGGTGGCCAGCGCTTCCTGGATCAACGCCTGGCGCACCCAGCCCATCGTGGCCTTGGCCAACGTGTCGCTGAAGTCGCCCTCGACCTGCAGGTACTGGTCCCACGCCTTGGTCAGATCGACTCCTTCCATCACCGCGCGGTAGAACGTGATGTGGGCGCGCGTGAGCTCGCGCCGGCCGGCCGGCAGCAGCTCGCGCGTCACCGCGACGCTCCCAAGTCGTTGTCAGAGCTCATTTTTGGGTCTCAGACCGCCCGCTTCCGAGAATGGCTGTAATCGGTGATAATAGCAGTTATCATCGGTTTTACCCACCGCGGGAGCCCAGAAATGCGAACGCCCGAGGATCGCTCGGGCTCTCGGTGCGGCCAAGGCCGCTGGGTGTTGCGGTCGCCGGCGCGCCGGCCGCAATCACCCCATGCGGACCCTTTCCACCGACCGCGCCCCGCTCGATTCGTCCGGCTGCTCCTCGAACTGCACCATCAGGTCGATCGCTGCCTCGAACTCGGGGGAACCCACCGGATCGAGCATGAGCGGTGGGTCGTCATAGGTACCGCTGTCCGTGACCACCGGCCCGAACTCCAGCGGGACATCCTGCTCCGATCGGTGTTCGATCGCTCGAGCCGTCACAGCGTTCAAGAGCCTCTGCGCGGACCCACGGCTGCCCAGCAGCTTGCGCACCAGCCGCGCCACCGAAGGCATGCCCTCGCGAAGGGTCGATTCCACACCCGGCCCCTCGACGTCGCGCAGGGCTTCGGCGAGAACCTCGGGCTCAAGACGACTGGTGACTTCAGCCATGGCTGCACTCTAGTTTGTTCAGCGGCGAGGGTCAAATCGCTGGCAGAACGCCCCCGCCTGGCTTGCGTCAAAGTGGAAGTACTCATCCGTGGGGCCCCGGCGAAACACCGGCGTAACTGCCGGACCGTTGGCCGGCAGCTGCGTCATGCGGCACGCCACTCGATAGAAGTCCTTGAGCCGATTGCCTCCCTTTGGGTCCGCATGCAAGAGGAATGTCCCGTCGTACCCCTGATCCTTGGTTGCCTGGACGCCGCAGTCCAGCAGCGCCGCAGCTACCTCGCGCACCTTCGGGCACTTGAGGATGCTGGTATAGGCCTCAGACGGAGCATCGGCGAGGTACCAACCGAATCCCCTGTCCCTTTGCGACCCAAGCGCGTTCGTGAACAGCCGCGGCACCGTGGTCAACATGCCAATCGGGAACAGGCCCGTGGCACCGGTGTCGACCACCATCGCAAGAGCCATCGCCGGCCCCGACCTCGGCTGGGCGAGCGACCCCACCGAATAGAGCTTCGAAAGGGCGAAAATGAGTCGCCAGTCCCACCCTACATCCGCGCGCGATCGCTGAGCCGTCGAAGACACCGATGCGGCGCTGTAGTGGCGGTTGACCAGCGGCTGGATCCGCACATGCCAGCGGATCGCCAATTCGATGGTCATCGTGACGATCTGCACCTTTATGTTGGTGTCCCCGTTGGCGGCCGCGCGCGCGAGCGGCATCACCTTTATGGGCGCGTTCAGCGCACTTTGAACCACGATGCGATTGCCTCCCTCTTCGGTCTGCGCCGTGCAAGTATGTCGCGAGCTCGCGGATTGTCAGGCGGGTGCGCCTCGAGGGCATCTGGCCAGCAATCATTGAAGCCATCATCCCATGTGCTATTCCGCCCAGATCGTTGCCGACTATCGGAAGTACCTTCGCATGTTCGGTGCCGTGCTGTCGATTCGCGACTTTGTGGATCTGTTCTGGCATCGCAAGAACGACGCCGGCGTTCGAATTCCCAAGGCGATGGAAGCACCATTCACCGAGGCCTCGACAGGCGATGAGGGAACGATCAAGGCGCTCATCGACGAGTACGTTGCTGAACAGAAGCTGCGCTACGAGCAGGAACTGTTCAAGCAACGCACGCGGCTCGCTGATGCCGAGCGAAAGCTCGCGGCCAAGCACACGAAGGCAGCAGCCGAGAGCCAGCGGATTTCATCGTCGAAGATCGACTGGGCAATGGGCAAGCTCAGTGATCTGCGGCGCACTGACTTGCTCGACCGTGACTCGCGCATCTTTCCAGGCTGGTACGCCTTGGTCATGGTCGAAGAGAACGGCCAGCGAGTCCTAAAGCCGATGCGCTACCAGTGCAGGCCATGCGGCAAGCCAGCGTTCTATGACACGAAGTATCCGGGCACCTACAACGCCAGGCGCGACAATCTAACCGGCTTCTGGCGCGAGCAGTTCGGCTACAGCCATGGCGTCATGCTCGCGACCGCCTTCTACGAGAACGTGGCTCGGCACAAAGCCGAGCATCGTGAGCTCGCACCAGGCGAGAAAGAATCCAACCTAGTCCTCGAGTTCCGTCCCCGTCCCGAGCAGGAGATGCTTGTCGCGTGCTTGTGGTCGCGCTGGACCGCACCCGGTCAGCCCGATCTTCTGTCCTTCGCTGCGATCACCGATGAGCCGCCGCCCGAGGTCGCTGCTGCCGGGCACGACCGCTGCATCGTGCCGATTCGCCGCGAGAACCTCGACTTGTGGTTGCGACCTGATCCCCGCGTACTCGACGCACAGTTTTCGATCCTCGATGATCGAGAACGGCCGTATTACGAGCACCGGATGGTCGCCTGACAGCCCCGATGTACGACCGCAACGGGTTGGTTTCTATCTCCACTGCCTAACGCACAATTGCCGCATGCCCAACATCGCTTCCGTTCTGAAAGCCGAGATCGTTCGCCTCGCCCGAAAGGAGCTGCGCACCGAGACCGAGGCACTGAGAAAAGGACTCGCGTCGGCACGTTCGGAGATTGCCTCCCTCAAGCGGCGGACCGTCGAACTGGAGCGCGCTTTGAAGAGCGCGGCCCGCACCTCTGCCAAGGCACCGCGAGCGCCTGTAGGGTCCGAACCTCGAACTTCGGATGCATCGTTTCGGTTTCGAGCTGCTGGCATGGCCAGCAACCGAAAGCGTCTCGGGCTCTCCGCCGCTGACTTCGGCATGCTGGTGGGCGCCACCGGCCAGAGCGTGTATGCCTGGGAGGCCCGCAAGTCCAAGCCCAGCGGCAAGAGCCTTGCGGCCATCGCTGCACTGAGAGGCATCGGTAAGCGTGAGGTGGCGCGCCGCTTGGCCCTCTTGAAGGAAGCCGCTTAGTCGGTCACCCCCTCGCTCCGAATGACCTACCGACGTGGCGTGATGCTCCGTGTCATCCACAGAACTTGAGCGCCGCCTTGCCCACGAGCAGGCTCTTGCCAGCACGCGCATCGAGGGCCACGTGCCGACCACCGAGTTTCTCGCCGATTGCGAGGCCGTGATCTCGGGCGCGATGACCCGCGAACAGGCCCGAGCCGCAAGCCTCTCACGCGCCTTGGCCAAGGATCTAGCAGCGCTCGACCTGACGTCCGCTCCACACTCACCCGCCAGCGGCCCCGGCCCAGCTCAGACACGCGACGCTTGAAGCGCGGGAGTTCTCATGCGTTGCGGAGCCGTGCTCCTAGCCTCCCCTGCCGCCTTGGCTGAACTGCCCCTGCATCGCCTGGCCATGCGCTTGGGCATGCTGCGAAAGACGTAGCCACTCGTCCGGCGAAAGGCTGCGGCCGAGCAACTGTTCGAACTGCTGTCGAACGGTTCCTACTGCCTCCGCGTGCTCCTCGCTCTCCCCCATCATCACCCCGAGCGCGATCGACGCCCACAGCCGATGCCACGTTCCTCGTAGCCCGTTCAGGTGCAGGCTGAGGTCGTAGCCCATGTCGACCGGTTCGCCGACGCCGGCAACGATCGCCTCCATCGGCGGTGGCTGTCGCCGCCGGCGCTGGATCAGCGCCGCTGCGTCTTCTCGCATGCCGTTCAGTACGTCGGGAGCAAGGCTGGCGTTGCAGACCGATTCCCAGTGGCGCACGGCCGCCGCGACCGCCGCATCTGCGTGCTCGCCTGGCGCTTCGATCTGGGCGGCAAGCGCCTCGATCACCTGGGCTGCTGCCTGCTTGGCTGGCTTCATCGCTCCGTTGACCGCCGACATGATCCGCAGCGATGCCGTGCTGTCGGGGTTGGTCGCTACCTCGCGCGCGAGTTGCAGCCAGCGATCATCCAACCTCGCCACCCGCTTCGCAGTGCGCCCGCTTGCTGGGTGTGGCCTTGGCTTCTTGCTCATGCGCACAGTCTAGGCCCGCACCCCTGGGCTAGCCATCACCTAGCAGCTCTCCAACCAGCGGTCAAACGGGAATGCCGGCTCTCAGGTGACAGTTTCTGGGACCTCGCGCGGCATTTCATCCCATAGCCGGTCACCTTGGGCCAATCGCGCGGCTTCGAAGCCTGGTCTGGCGCGGACGAGATCCCATGAACAGTCACCTTTCATGCATCCCATAGCCAGTCACCTGAAAGGCCCCGCGCTCAACGGCCGTACGCTCGGAAGAAGTTGAGTTCATTGCGATCACCTGCCGCTACACCGATTCGATGCTGGATCGACGCAAGCGTCCCATGAACGGTCACCTTCGACGCATCCCATAGGTTGTCACCTGAACTAGAGCTCGCGCCGCTTGGCGGGCGCCCAAGAGTTATCCACACCCCGCGCGTCCCATAGGCTGTCACCTACGTCCCAAGTCCAGTGACCTGAAGTCCCATCAGCCGTCACCTTGCTCCCAGATCCACACACCTGAAGACCCATGAACGGGCACCTGACGTCCCACAAGCGGCCACCTCATCGGCCGCAAACCCGCGCCAGCACTAGCTTTCCGAGGCCCTAAAGGTACTTAAAGGGAGCAAGTGTTCTTCAAAGAAGACACAACGGAGCGTCGTTTCGACTGAAGTCGAATGGCCAACAAAACCGGCCGCCAAGCGACGACGGACCGTTGCGCACGCTTGCCGGGGTCGCTCGCGACGGGTTTGCCGTTCAACGACTACGGCCTTGTTACTGCTGCTGCAGCGGGCAGCAGCAACAACAAACAAAAGCGGCAAGACGGCGGCGAACCATCACCCATAGGTTACTATCCTTGCACCACGAGTAACCTATGGCGAGAAGGCGCGCAACCCAGTCACCTGAAGGCCAGATCTCCCTCTTCACGAGCAAGGAGACACCGGACGCATTCCGCAAGGCCGTGCAGGTATTGCACAGCAAGCCGAAGCAACCGTTGAGCCTTCTGCAGCGCAAGCTCGGCAACGCCTGGGCTAAGCATGCCATCGAGAACAGCGCTGATGCAAACGGCTGGTGGGTCTTGGGCATCAAGGATCTTGCCGAGGACGTGGGGTTCGACTCGAACAACCGCCAGTACCTGAAGGAGTCCGCTGAGGCCCTCATGCGCATCGTGTTCGAGTGGGACGTCATGTCGCCGACGAACAAGCGGCCCTGGAAGGCTTCGGTGATGTTTCCCGAGGTCGAGATTCACGCCGATGTGATCCGCTACCAGATCAGCTCGCAGCTGCGCGAGCTCATCGTCAAGCCGGAGATCTACGCCGTCATCGACATGAACGTCGTGCGCCGCTTCCGGCGCGCGTCCTCGCTGGCCATCTGGGAGTTCTGCGTGCGCTTCGAGAAGATCGGCCGCACCACCGAAGTCCAGTGGGAGCAGTTCCGCGACATGATCCTCGGTGAGACGGCCGAGGCCCGCACCTACCAAGAGTACAAGTACTTCAAGGCGAAGGTGCTCAAGCCTGCGATCGCCGAAGTCAACTCCGAATCGAACCTAACGATCGACCTGGTCGAAGCCAAGATCGGCAAGCGCGTCACCTCGCTGCGCTTTGAGGTCCACAAGAAGGTGCTCAACGAAGAAGTCGTCGAAGACGCGCGGGCCCTCGAGGTGATCGGCGAGCTCGTGAAGATGGGACTGCTTCAGTCCGAAGCCCGCAAGGTCGTGCGCGACAACCCGCTGCAGGACGTCAAGGCGGCCATCGAGTACACCAAGCGCCGCCAGGCCGACAAGCGTGCGGAGAAGCTGGACAAGCCGGCCGCGTACTTCCGCCACGCGCTTCAGCACGGCTATGCTTCTGTCGAAGACGCCGGCGAGGCGCCGAAGCGCAAGGCCACCGCTCCGAAGGTCGACGTCAAGGAGGCCTACCTGCAGTCGCAGCTTGCGGACGCCGAGCGCTACTTTCACGAGCTCGATCCTCCCGACCAGACGCACCTGATCGATCGCTACAACGAGCAGGCGCTGCCTGCATTGCGCCTGAAGAAGAAGTCGTCGAAGGCTGCAGAGACCGCCTTCAGGCGCTGGCTGGTGTCGGACACGTGGGGTGAACCCAGCGCGGCGGAACTGCTCGACTTCGCGCAGAGGATGCTCGCGGAAAAGAACTGAGCGCCTCGCTCAGCGAGCCAGCGAGTGCGCGACGAACACCCGGCGCAGGATGGCTGCCCTGAAGGTGACCGTCTATGGGATGTCGAGCGACGAATCGCTGCGCACAGCCGCTCTCCGGGCGTCGCGCGCGGCCTGCTCTCATAGGTGAAGCTGCGCTGTGAGCCCGCACGAAAGCTCTTGCAAGGTCATCGGCGTCCCACAAACGGTCACCTTGCGCCGACCGACTCGCGCGTCGATCTGCAGCGCGCTGAACCGTGCATTTCCGCACCCAACAAGTTCACGCTCGCGCGACTTCCTCACTGTGCGCGCTCTGTGCGCTCTGGCACTGCCCCGATAGCCTTGCTGCACCGTCGCCCGACCCTCGGCTGCACTCGTGGATCACCTCTGGACTCGTCCCTATCGCTGGATGACTGCTCGCCTCGAGCCTGATACGCAGCTCATCGAGCGTTGGGCGCATCGTCCTTGCCTGGCGGTGATGGACCCTGCGGCCGCGCTGGCCGCTGGTGAGCGCTGCGAGCCGCCGCGCTTGAGCGATCCGATCTACCTGGTGCCGGGTGAACTGCAGGTCCTGGGCGACTCGGTGGCGGGCGTGTTCGCGCGCCCTTTCCTCGACGTCGGTGTGGAGTTGTTGGTTGACGTTGACCGCGCTCTGATCCGCTGTGTCGTCCAGCCTGGCGCAGCTTCTTTTGCCGATGCGGCGGGTCGCTGGCTGACCGCGAGCCCCTGCTTCGACACCATGCAGCCGGAAGACGCGCCGCTGCACGCGATGGAGGTTTCCACCGCGATGCGACGCATCTTCGCGCAGCTGGGCATCGCTGCTGCGGCGATCGAGAGCCACGCCAGTGAGACCGCTCTCGAAGCCAAGCGCTTCGACACGGAACTCGGCACACGTTGGATCATCGGCCTCGAAGCCGGCCATGAGCGGCGTCGCTCGTACCATGCGCGCGAGGTGAGCCTCTCACGCGCCAGTTGTTCACCTTGGGTCGACACCATCACCTGATGCGGCTGGCCGAGCAGGAGCAGAGATGAGCAAGTCAGATCAACTTTCCCCTGACGCCGACCTGCCAGATGCAGCGCCGGCCGAGATGGTGGAGCGCGAGCAGCTGCGCATGTTGTTCGAGCACATGTTCGTCGGCACGCTGATCTCGACGGGCTTTGCGGTCTTTCTGGCGGCCCACCTCTACGGCACTCTCCAGACAGCGCAGATCGTTTTGTGGCTGGCGCTGAAGCTGGGCATTGCTGCTCCGCGCATCGTCCAGGTCGTCCTGTTCCGCCGGCGAGGCGTCGACAACGCCCGACGCTGGTCGTTCACGACCAACGCACTTCTCGCTGCCGACGGCTTCGTTTGGGGCCTCGGCGGCATGTGGTTCACCCAAGGCCCGATGGTCGAGGCGGCTGTCGTTGCCGCGAGCTTGTGCTGCATCGCGTGCGTGGCGACGTTTGGCCTGCAGGTCAGCTTCAAGGCCACGTCCTCCTACGTCATCCCGATGATGGTCTTCACCGCCATCGGCATGCTCGGCCGCGGCGCCGACTTCGGTATCTACTCCGCCGCGGGCTTGGCTCTGGTGCTGTTGCTGATGCTCAGCACAGCCAGGCGCGCCGAGAGGCGGCTGCTCGAGGTGTTCCGGTTGCGCGCGCTGGCCCAACAGATCGCCGACGAGCGTGCCAAGGCGGTCTCCGTGCTGAAAGGGCACAGCGATCACAAGTCCCGGTTCATCGCCACCATCAGCCACGAGGTGCGCAGCCCGCTGCACGGCATCATCAGCTTGGCCAACCTTCTCGATCAGCAGCTCACCGAGCCATCGGCCCGCCGCAAGGCCGAACTGATCGAGTCCAGCGGCAAGCACCTGCTCACCCTCGTGAGCGACCTGCTGGACATGTCGAAGATCGAGGCCGGAACCCTCCGGCTAGACCCCAAGGCTTTCGATCTGTCCGAAGAGCTGGAGCAACTCGCGACCCTGTACCAGGCTCGCGCCCAGCATGCACGCGTCCACCTGCATACGCGCCTTGCCTTCCCTTCGCCGCTGCGCGTGATCGGCGACAGCGGCCGCGTGCGCCAGGTCCTCGACAACCTGGTGGGCAACGCCATCAAGTTCACCCCGCGAGGCGGATCGGTCAGCCTCACAGTCACGGTGTCCGGTGAAGGTCATGTGACGTTCGTGGTCTCCGACACCGGGCCCGGAATCTCAAAGGCCGATCAGGAGCGGCTCTTCCGTCCGTTCGAGCAGGGCGGCGCAGATCCGGACAAGGCGCGCGAGGGCGCGGGCCTTGGCCTAGCGATCGCTCGCGACCTGGTCGCATTCATGCAGGGGAGCCTGACGTGCGATAGCGAGCTCGGCCAGGGCGCCACCTTCCGTTGCGTGCTGCCGCTTCCGCTTGCACCCATTCAAGTCCAGGCGCCAGAGGCGCCACCCCAACTTGCGCCACCGCTTTTCGCGGGCGCCGCACCACTGGCATTGGTTGTCGATGACGACGAGGCGAGCGCCTTGGTGGCCACCGCGTCACTTCAACGCGCGGGTTGGGAAGTCGACGTCCTCGCCGATGGCGACGTGGCCGTCAAGCGCCTCACGATGCCTTCCGCGCGGCCGGTCCTGGTGCTCATGGACTGCGATCTGCCGCTCATGGATGGCCTCGAGGCGACCCGCAAGGTGCGCGCGTGGGAGAAGCGCTCGGGCGCCAAGCCCGTTCGCATTGTCGCGTTGACCGGGCGATCAACCCGCCAGGAGCGCTACGAATGCCTGCAGGCCGGCATGAACGACGTGTTCACCAAGCCTTTCTCGATGGCGGAGTTGGCCGCCGTCGCTACCCGTCATGCCGTCGACGCGGATCCCTCGACGGGCTCGGCGCTGCGCAGACGCCGGGAGTCCAAGATCCCGAGCGCATTCGGCGAACTCGACTCGCCCATCGGTTCGTAGAAGATCGGCACCGGCGAAACGTTGATCGTCGGGTGGTACGTGCGCACCATCCATTCGTAAAGCGGATGGCTGATGCCATGCCAGACGCGCTCTGCGGACGTGACGTCGAAGGCAAGAATGTGGTGCGGCAACCCGCCGGCGTGTGCAAGCTCCACGGGTCCAGTCGTGGCCGTCAGGCACTCGAACCCGATGCTCCTGTACCCGCGGATCAACGCGCTGCTGCGCGCGCCGATGACCATCTTGTGCACCTGCATCGACAGGCACACGAGGTAGCAGGCCTTCATCAGCGCTCGCTTCACCAGCTTGTCGTCACCGAACGGCGCGACGGCCAATCGGGTGATCTCGGCGAGGTGCCAGCCCTTCAGCTCTTCGGGCATCGCGTAGCCCCTCTCGAGTTGAAGCGGCCGCTGTGCGTTGGTCGTGATGCGGGCGGTTCCCACAGGTACTCCCGTGCTGCGCTCGCGCGCCAGCAACACGACTGTTCCTGGGAGTCGATCTGCAGGATCGGGCCGGAGCATGCTCTGCCTCAGCTCGGGAACGTGATGTCCGTAGGCTGATGCTCTGACCTCTCGCGCGTCGGCGAGGTCGTCGTCAGTGCTTGCAACTCGAAGATCGAACGATAGCTGCTCTGCCCGCATGCCTCGCATTCGTTCAAGAGTCCACTCACTTTGAGTGTATGGGTGCGCTGACCGCGCACGCACGCTAACGCATGGACTCAGGGAACTCCCCCCTGCAAACTCTTGCAGGTGCAGCACGCAGGCCGCGAATCCGTGAAAATCCTCACAGATCGCTGGGTTCAATTGGCAGACATTCGCAATCCTTCCGACCGCCAGCCACACCGTGCCCAATCCAGCTCGCCACGAGCCGAACCCGCATGCGCCGACCCGCGATCAGTCGCGATTGGTCCTGGTGCTGACAAAGGAGTTGGTCGACCGTGACCAGCTCGAACTGCTCGTCGAATGGCTGAACTCGCTGAGCTCGAGCCCCCAGAGCGTCTTCCGGTATCGCAACTCGCTGAGCATCAGCATCGCGGGGTTCGATGAACGCACTCCCGCACTCAATCCGCGGTGCCGCGCTTTCTTTCAGCGCCTGGCCAGACGCTGGCCCTACTGGCTGCACTTCATCGAGAAGGAGCCTGAATCGCTGGGCCTGCTGCTGATGCTGCTGGCCGAAGACAGGGCGGCCGAGGGGAGTCGTGCCCCATCTCGCGAAGCCTTCTGCGCCACGATGGCAGCGCTGCTTTCCGATGCCGACCGCCTTTATGCCGCCTGGGGCGTTCCGGAGGCGATCGCTCAGGCCAACTGCGACGCCGCGACCGCCGCCTACTTCGCGTTTGTCGAGCCGATCGCGCCGCCCCTCTCCCTGGACTCCTGAGGACGCCCAGCAACCGGCCCCTGACGCATCGCTGCGGCGATCGCCTTCTCCAGCGTGCTCAGCGTCGCCGGCTTGGAGACGAATGCGTCGAAAAGCGCCGCACCTTCCTCCGAGATGTCGTAGGCGCTCATGGCGAGGAGATGCAGCGCGTGATGCTTGGCGCTGCTGCGGACTTGCTGCGCGAACTCGTACCCATCGATGCCGGGCATCTGCAGGTCGACGAGAACCACGTCGAACGTCTCGTCGGCCATGAGTTCCATCGCTGCCTGTGCGCCCTCCGCCTCAGTGCAGTCAATCCCGCTGGCTCGAAGCAGTTCGCAGACGGTGCACCGCACGATTTCCTCGTCGTCGACCATGAGGACCTTCAGACCGCGCAGATGATCAGCATCGACGCCCGCTTGAACGCTTGCACCTTCGCTCATCCGCACCGGCAGGGTCACGGTCACGATGGTGCCCTTGCCTGGCTCCGATTCGACCGTCGCCTTGCCTTGCAACTGCCCGACGAGCGTCCGCACGATCGACAGCCCCAGCCCGAGCCCGCGACCTTCTTTCGTTCCCCGAAACCAGGGATCGAACACCTTCGGCAGCGTGTCCTTGGCGATTCCGATGCCGGTGTCCGCGACGGTGACCTGCAACGTCGGTCCGTGCTCACCCGTCAGCACTTCAGCACGCACCCGCACGCTCCCATGTCGCGTGTACTTGATCGCATTGCTCACGAGGTTGGTGATGATCTGCTGCAGACGCATCGCATCCGCGTAAAGGGTCGCCTGCGAGGCCGTGACCTGCACCGCCAGGCCCTTTCGCCCGGCGATCTCACGCAACTCCGAGACTGACGATTCGACCACCTCCGACAGCTTCATCGCGTCGGCTTTTATCTCGTAGCGGCCTGTGTGCTCGGAGCGAACGAACGACGCCAAGTCGTTGGCCTGGTGCATCAGCTGGTCGGCCGCGCGGCCGAGTCGAATCGCCAGGCTATTCAGAGGCGAGTCCGGACTGGCCTCGGTCTTCAATTGCATCAGGTCGGCCAGCGCCACGATGCTCTGCAACGGCGTCCGGAACTCGTGTGACGCCTTCGCTACGAACAGGTCTCGCGTCGCCGAAGCCTCGGCCTTTTCCAGTTCGGCGGCAACTTTCGCCTCGCGAAGCTCCAACTCCGACAGCCTGGCATGGTCTGCTCGAAGACGGTCTCGTTCGAGCAGCGCCTGCGCGAGCTTTGTGGCGCCGGCTCGCGAGCGCATGGCTGCCTTGTTCATCGTGTAGCCGTAACCCAGGATGAGGACCGCGAGCCAGTAGGACCGCATGTCGGCGAACACGACGTGGGCCGTGGCCAGGGCCGCCATCTGCGGCACCATCATGAAGAGGTAGGCCCGGCCGGCCAATGATGCGAAGAAGGCCCCGACACCCGACGAGCCCGCCACGAGCATCGGGTAGGAGATCTTCCAGACGCCATTGAGCTCTGGGTAGATCGCGAAGCAACCGTAGGCCCACATCGCGCCTGCGAGCGCAGCATTGGCTTCCAACTCGCGGCGCGCGCGCACCTGTTCCGCGTCGCCAAGTGGTTCTGCTTGCTTGAACCGCTTGCCGATGGCCCATCGCCAAGCGGCCAGTGTGAAGCCCATCGCGCCGAAGGCTGCGGCCGCCAAGTGCAGCCCCGCCTCCACTGCGATCACGATGACAAAGCCCACCGAGCCCAACAGGAGCGGGACGTTCGCAGCTGCCGATGCGATCGCGTTGCCCATCAGCATCGAAGCGATGGTCGATCCTTCCGGCAAGCCCTTCCACTCGTCGGCTCCGTTCACCGTCGTCACTTCGTTGCCCGCTTCATCGAGCATCGTGACCCTCACAAAGCCAGGCCACCGGGATCAACTGCTTTCCTCCAGTCGATTGCAACGTAGTTGCCCTCCGCGAGCGCCTCTTCCAGGGCCTCACGAATCTCGCCCAGCCTCGCGCCGCCTTCATAGGGAACCAGCCAGGCCTCGCGAGCGCCGGCGGTTAGCGGCACGCCGACAACGCACTCGGTTGCCATCAGCGCCACGGCTTCGTGCGCAACGGGTGCCAGAAAGTAGGCGCTGCCCAATCGACGGATCACCATCGCTTGCCCCAGCGCCTTGTCCAGCAGCGCTTCTGCGATCGCGCGCTCGAGCGCATGGACACGGGCATGCTCATCCGCGCCTTGCCTGCTTGCGCGATCCGAGCTGGCGCGCGACTCGAGTGTGAGGCCCATACATCGCGGAGTGGCCTGGTTCACAATCTTGCTTGACCACCCGGACATGTACATCCTCCCACTGCAATCATAGACTTGGCGTCGCGCGCTGCGACTTCTTGGCGACATGGTTCGGCCGAGATGATCGCGTGCCACCCACCGCTCAAGAGCTGCCTGGTTCGATCGCAGGTAGGCCTTGCGGCTGCATGCCGCGGGAGATCCCGTCGGACCGAAGAAAACAGACCTTGAAGGGGAATCTCTTGAGCATTCTGCATGGCGGTTGTTTGTGCGGCCGCGTTCGCTATGAAGTCGAGGACCGCTTCGTCTACAGCGGCTACTGCCATTGCTCCGAGTGCCGCCACACGTCCGGCTCTGCCTTCGCGGCGCTGGCGGGCTGCAGTGGCGACTCCTTTCGCGTGACGCAGGGCGAGGACGTGCTCTCTGGATACCAGAAGGGTCCAAGCACGATGCTGTACTTCTGCAGCAAATGCGGCTCGAATCTCTTCACGCGCAAGCCCGACACAGGCTTCGTCCACGTGCGGCTGGGCACCTTGGAAGAACTGCCTACCGTCCGGCCCATGGGCCACGTCTTCGTTGGCTCCAAGGCTCCCTGGTTCAACATCACCGACGGCCTTCCTCAGTTCGCCGAGGGCCCCCCGAGGCTGCCTCTCTAACGTCACAGCCGCGGCTCACCCGGAGCACCCGCGTAGCTGCCGCGTGACTTCGCCGGCAGGCCCGCCGCGACGCCTGCTGGCCTCTCCGCATCGAGTTGGTCCGCCACGCCAGGTCGTCATGCGCGCCACCTCCCGCCAGCTGTCTTCTGCTCTGCCTTCTGAACCTCTGGGCTTGGTGCGGCCGCCGCATTCCGTTCGACCTGACCGGCAGCTTCTACCTTACTAACGCCCAAGCGCTCGCTTTCCTTCGTGGGCCCGCAATTTGACGGGCCGAAGGCCCGTGGGATTCCACTAGTCGCTAGGCGTTAGTAAGATTCGCGCATGTCGTACACCCCGGACCTGTTCATCGCGGCGGCTGGCCAGCCCAACTCGCCAGGCGTCCTCCGTTCGTTCGATCTCGCGTTCACGTCCTGGCGCTCCGCGGCCATCGCCGCCGACCGCCTGCAGCGCGCTTCCACCTTGCAGGTCTACAGCGACATGTGGGGTGCGTTTGCGGACTGGTGCGTCGCCCAGTCCCCGCAGGTCACCTTGGAATCGCTCTGCGAGGAAGACATCCACGACTTCCTCGCCGCACGCGCTCGCGACCACGGCACCGACCTCAGCCCCCGCTACACCTGGAGGCTGCTCAGCCTCGTCGATCGGGTGCTCACGCGCCATGCGCTGGACTCCGGCTTGTCCAAGAACGAGGCCGCCTCCAGCTACATCAAGCACAGCGACGACATCCGCCGCGCGAACATCAGCGAGCGACCAGCGCTCGACTACCTCGATGCCGATCAGGCCCGTCGCCTTGTGACATACATCTCTTCGGTCCGGCCCGGCGCGACAGAGCGCCGCGTCGTGTCGACTTGGCAGGAACTGCGCAACCTCGCTGCCGTGGGCCTGCACCTCGGCGCGGGACTCACCCCTGGTGACCTGCGTGAGCTCCCGCTCTCGGCCCCCGTCGTCGCCGGCGGCCGCTGGAAGGACGTCCCGTGGAAGCTGAAGGTTCCCGGCAACGGCAACCGCCCTGCGCGCGAGACCCCCATCGCGCCTTGGGCTGGCCAGCTCCTGCGCCACTGGCTGAGCGTGAGGGCCGACACCGGGCTCCCCTCGTCACCGTACGTGGACCGCAAAGGCCAGCAGCAAGGCCCCTTCCTGTTCCCCGGCCGCGGCGGGCAGCAGTGGGGCAAGATGGGCCACTACGATGCCGTCAGGCAGGTCATGGAGGCCTCGGGCGTCGACGACCCGGATTGCGGCTCTGGCGGCGCCTTCCGGCTTCGCCATACCTTCGCGCTGCGCCAGTTGCGCCGCAAGCGCAGCGTCGAGGATGTGGCCCGCTGGATGGGCATCGCCAACCTCGAGGAGATGGACCGCTACCGCGGCGTGCTCGATGCCTACGAGGAAGCCGTTTGATACGCGGCGCGTCACTCTGTTGGCGGACGCTGTCCGGGCAGCGATGAAGGACCTGGTGGCCATCGTCACCGTTCGGCGCCTGCTGCTCGAACTTGGGTACGCGCTCACGCCCGAGGACATTCACGGGCGCATCGGCCCCTTGTCCCTGTGGATCTCAGAGCCGCGGCCGGATCTCGAAGGCCACAGCCCGATGAGTGCCCTGGCACAGCCCGGGGGAGAGGCTCTGCTGCGCCAATGCCTCGCCCGCCTCGTGGCCGATCGTCACGGGCCGCCTACCGCCAACTCGGCCGCAGGTCCGCCCAGCTCGGACTAGGCTGCGTCAGCGACGGCAGCCACCTCGACGGGGGGTCTCCTCGTTTTCAGTGCAATAAGTGACGGTACGCAAAGCTAGCACTGGCGCGGGGGTGGTCTGGGTAGACCGTTGATTTCATTGACTTTCCTGTTCGCTTTGTAAACGGGTATGGTGGCCTCCCACTTTTGAGGTTCACGATGCAGGGTTGGCACACAACGTTTTTGGGGATGCGTGGGCTCCCCCGCGATATCAGCGACTTCGAGATGAAGGCATTTTTCACCTTCGATGGTGCCGAGCGCGACGCAATCAATGCACGCCGAGGTGATTCCCACAAGCTTGGTCTGGCGCTCCATATTGGTTTCCTGCGCATGAGTGGGCGTTTGCTCGGTGCCTTTCGGGTAATTCCAGTAGCCTTGTGGCGCCACCTTGGCAACGAGCTTGGCATTGCAGCACCAGAAGTCGCCTCGCTGAGAGCCATGTATGAACGCGGGCGCACGCTATTCGATCACCAACAAGTAGCCTGCACGGTCCTTGGATTCCAGTGGATGAGCGAGCACCAGCGCCGCTCACTGGTACGTGAACTGCGCGACGAAGTGGCGCGCTGCGCCGACCGCGATCAGCTACTCGTGCGGGCGCGTCAATGGCTGTACAAGAACAAGCTGGTGATCGTGCACGAGCGGGCAATTCGGACACTGATTGCGGCGGCACTTGCCCAGCTTGAAGTTGAAACAGGCACCGCCATCGCCGCCAGCGTTGATCCAGCAACACTTGATCGCTGGCGAGCCTCAGTTTCAGAGCTGCGCCCAGATGGACAAACCCAGCAGAGTTGGCTATGGGCTGCACCGGCGAAACACTCAACCCGCCAAATCAGCGAGGTACTGGAGCGCATCGACCTGCTTTACACGCTGGACGTTCATAAGCACCTGGCAGACATCCCCGATCTCATCTTGCGCCGCTACGCGCGCCGACTTGTCTCCAGGCCGCCCTCAGCCGGAGCCAAGATCAAAGAGCCAGCGCGCACCGTGGAGGTCGCATGCTTTCTTCGGTATTGCCTGTTCACCACCACAGACCAGTTGATCCTTATGGTGCAGCGCCGGATCGCCGATCTGTGGCGTCAGGCTGCCGCCGATGTCCCCGCTACCGTCAATTGGGCCGCAATGTACAAAACGCTGCTCGGCGAACTTGTTGCCTTGAGCGCGCAAGGTGCGGTGCCAGATGCTGAGTTGCGTGCCCGTCTTGAAGCCTTGATCACCGAAACCCAGAAACGCAAACCACCGAGCAGGGCCTCCCTGGTCCGCGAGGGATTGATTGATGGAATTCGCCCCGTGCGGTCGTTGCTCGTCGCCATTGCAAAGCTGCCCTGGCAGGCCACCGGCGAGCATCCTGCCATCGAGTACCTTGCCAAGCTGCAAGCTTTATATCTCAAAGGATCCAGAAAGCTGCCAGTTGAAGTGGTGGCACCAAGTCTGGGAATGATCTGGCAGGTTTCGATCTCCAGCCCAGACCGGGAACGGGCGTTTCAGGCGTTGGAGGTGGCCACCCTGTTTGCCCTGCGCCGCGCGGTGCGCAATGGCTCGGTCTGGATTGAGCACAGCCTGAGCTTTCGGGGTCGTGCGCGCTTGTTCTTCACGGACGAGCGTTGGCAGGCAGAGTCCAAGAAACACTATGCCCGTCTATCGTTACCCAGCAAGGCTGCCACTTTCTTGAAGCCTTTGCTGGCCAGAGTAACTGCCGGTGTCGATGCGGTGGCCGCTGCAGCCCGCAGTGGCGTACTGCGCGTGGATGATGAACTCCATTTGTCGCCATTGCCCGCAGAGGACGAAGACCCAGAAGTGACCAAGCTGCGCGCGGCTTTGGATCACCGCATCGGTGAGGTTCAATTGCCGGAAGTGATTCTGGCCGTTGACGCCCAGGTGCGCTTTAGCTGGATCATGCTCGGACGTGAGCCGCGCTCTACCGACGAGCTGCTGATGGTCTATGCCGGCATCATGGCCCACGGCACCAGTCTGACTGC
>Ga0209573_1001067_pt1 | contig 46397 bp, 52 predicted proteins | sample TNRBio252014_DNA_FD_185870 | JGI IMG/M metagenome (GOLD analysis project Ga0209573, IMG submission 185870) | Wastewater treatment Type I Accumulibacter community from EBPR Bioreactor in Madison, WI, USA - TNR Reactor_6/25/2014_ DNA (SPAdes)... | ecosystem: Engineered > Bioreactor > EBPR >... | reverse complement strand
AAAAACGGTTAAGCACGCAATTTATCATACTTTGATTTCAGAAACCAGTTTTTTGTACAGCTTTTGAAAAGAAAAAGGGAACAGAAGGGGGTGAGGGGAGGTGTTCGAGAAAACGAGGGTTTTATAAAACTGTTACTGACAAATTCAATATTTTGGGAGTACGATTTTTTGGAGTAACTTGCAAAGTCATTTTCGGCTTCAATAAATGAAATGCTTAAAATAAAAAGATGAAAATCAATAAAATTGCTGATGAGTCAGGAGGCAGTTACATAATGATACCTTCACCAGAGGTAGAAAAAGTAAATCCAATTGAATATTATTCAAACTATCATATTCAGAAAAGTGTTTTTTTGGGAAGAGAGCTTCTTATGCTATATAAAATTCCACTTTTAGATGGTTTTCTCGATAAATTCCTTTTCAAAACAGCAAAAGACGAGTGGAATGAACAATATAAAGAAATAATGAATGTTTCCATTCCAAATAACCTAAAAGAAATTTTAAATACTAAAAGAAAAAATGAGCAACTCCAACTTTTAAGGAATATGACAATAACGACAGAGCAATTATTTGCATTCATTTTTCATGCTTGGAACGAAGGATTTTCATTCAGTCAATATAAAGCTGAACACCACCATAAAGGAGTGAACGAAGATGATCTGCCAGCAATGATAAATGTGGAAGGAGATGAAATTAAAACTATTGGAAAAACCACTCTCACTAAAGGAGAGCAGAAACAAGTAATAGAAAATCGAAAAGTTATTATTGCTAAATTTTTTGATAAGGAGGATGAGTGGCATTGCTTTTTTGTAACCTATGATAGTTTAAAAGGTAAGGAGTCGTGGCAAGGTGGACAAGCACACTTACACTATATATCAGACAAATTCGGGCTTAAAAGAGAGGAGGTTGTAAAACAATTAAAAAGTGGGAAATATAGCCTAGGCTCACCACCTCATATAAATTTGACAGATTATGGTAATCAACCTCAAAAAAGCTAAAAAATCAATACTCTATCAGCAGTTGTTCAACATAAACAAACATGGAATTAATTGATCAGTTTAATGGATATTTAGGTAAATTCTACCTTCTTGAAGAAGATGAAAATGGCTTTCCTCATCAAATCTTAGAGATAGAAGAGAAGGATTATAAAATGTTACTAGAAATTTCAAAACAGCTATACGAGTTTCGTTACTTCCAAAGAAAAGCATTTGAAATGCAACTGAATAATGACGATTACTTTAGGTTAATTAATTATTACGAAAAAGCACTATTTAATGCCCTAAACGAAAAAGAAAGGGATTTAACTTTGGAAACTGCATTTGTAGATATTAATAGGGTCTTCATAAATTTCGTTTCATCCTTAAAGTCTTTCTTAGAGCATTTTGAAACGAGGCTCAAGAAAAAATACAAAGTTGGTTCAGATGTAATTGAAAAATTCAAGCAGTTTAATAGTGCTAACTATGACAAAATGCTTGCCCATCGCTTATTGGTAAATTTGCGAAATTACGCACAACATCAAGATTTTCCGATTGATGATATTGGGTTTGTAATAGATTATAAAGATGAAAAAGCTATTGGAGCAAAATTGACACCTTCTTTTAATAAAGAGAAGCTTCTTAATTCTTTAATAAGTAAAAAAATCGAAACGGATTTGCATTTAATGAATGTAACCTTTCCAGTAGCTCCTCATATGATAGAAATTCAAAAATTCATTAAAGAACTATTGGAGAAAATAATAGAGATTGAATTTCATAACCTGAAAAATGCTGCACAAGTTACTATGGAATATTTTTCTAAAACCAATAAAAGGCAAGACGCTAAAATTGGGTATTTAAAAAAAGAAAGAGTAGGGTTTTCTTGGAATCAAACTCAGTTAGAAGTTCAGGCTAGTCAATTGTTATTAAGCAAAATAAATAATTTAGACTTCAATAAGTAGTTGTCGATAAAATGACCTTGCAGCTATAAAAGCCACTTAATAAACACTGAAAAATCTGCCCCAGTTTTTCAGTCGGTAAAGACAGTGCCGAAAGTGCCGCTTTTCCCGCCCCAAGGCGGGCAAATTTTTTGAAACATTAAGTGTTAAAATAAACAATAATATTTGTTTTAAGCTTTGCGGTAAAACAAAAATCCCTGCCTCGGGTCGCACCAAAGCAGGGATTTGTTATTAATGGGGTAGGGTGGACGCCTTAACGGCTATTCATTGTTTGAAGACTTCCGATTCAGGATATAATCCGCTGCCTTTTGTGCTTCTGCGGCTGCTTTGAAAATGAATTTGCTGTCTTCCTGCAAAACCTTTAACCAGCCTGCCAGATAGGCGGCGTTGTTTTCGGTGATGGTGTCGTAATCTATTTGCACACTGGAACAAAGGAAAGAAGCACCCATTTCCGCCACCAATTCCTCCCGGCTGTAAGGCTTGCTCCCGAAAGTATGCGGGTTTAACACCTCCTCCCGGGCAAGGCGGGAAGCGTGGCCGGTGGAGTGGATCAGCTCGTGAAAAAAAGTAGCATAATAATCTTCCGCCGTGTCAAACTGCTCAATGGCGGGCATATTCACAAAGTCAAGTTGGGGAGCGTAAAACGCTTTATTGCCGTTTATGTTCCTGAATTCCGGGCGGTTGGGCATCTGTTCAATGATGCTTTCACACCGTTCTATCCTTTCATTGGGCTTTAGCTCAATTTCGGGAATCTCAAAATTAATGCCTTCAATGTCGGCGATGTTGAACACATTATAGTATTTGATGAACTTCAAAACCTGTATTTCCTCGCCATTCTGGGAGCGGCTGCGGGCGTCTTCCCGGTTGATCGTCTTATCATTGCCGTCTTTGAAATAGATATTGAAATAAACGACCATTTCCGCTTTTGCCCCTTTGCGGATTTTGCCGCCTTTTTCCTGTATCTGGTTATAGGTCAAAAAATAGGGGATCGGGTACGGCGTGTTGTTCATCAGGATCAGGTTGATACCGGTGTAAATATGGCCGGTGGTGTAATTGCGGGCTAAACCGTAAGTGCTCCAGGTTCTGCGCCAGGGGGCAACGCCTTTTTCAATCAGGGCAATGATTTTATCAGTTACTTCCCGGTAAAGGTCTCTGCCTGCTGCGGTGCGGGCGGTGGTGGGTTCTGCTACTGCTGCTGCGGTTTGCATAGTGGATAGATTTTTTATGTTTAGAAAATAGAATTGCATGGTTTACAGGTTGCATTCGTCGGCAAAGGAGTAATAGCCGCTGTCCGGGGCTAAAATGAGGTGGTCTAAAATGCTGATGTCCAACACTTCGCCCGCTTGGCGTAGTTTCCGGGTCAGGTCTAAATCTGCCTGACTGGGTTGGAGGTTGCCGGATGGGTGGTTATGGGCTAAAATGATACCGTCTGCCCGTGCTTTGATGGCGGCTGCAAAAATGATTTTGGCATCTACTACGGTGCCGGAAGTGCCGCCACGGGACACCCTGAAAAGCCCTTTTACCTTGTTGGCTCGGGTGAGGAACAAAATGATAAACTCCTCCAAAAGCTCTATATCGTCGCTCCAATGGCTGCGAAGAATGGCCTCCGCATCACGGGAGGAGTCAACCTTTGGCCGGTCTGCCAATGGCTTTTTAGAACTGTAAGAGATTTTAACCTCTGATACCTGCCACAACTCGGAATTTTTCATAACGCTCTGATTTTCAATTTTCTTAACAAGGAAACTCCCTCAATTTGGGAGCGGAGGGTTGCCTCAAAAGTGCTGATGGCCTGTTGGCCGCTGGATGCTCTTAACTTAGGTTTCCTCCCTTTTGCGGAGAATCTTTCACATGCTGAGTGGAGGCATGGGCAAGGGGGCGGCGGCTATTTTTTTGAAGGCCATAGCCTGACTGCTCGCAGCAAAAAAATCGGTGACGCAACAACAGTGACCCTTGCCCCTGCTGGAGCGAGGCTGTAGATTTCGGAGCGAAAAGGAAGGAGGAAACCGGCGTTAAGAAACAGCATCCAGGGATGGGCACAGAAAAGCAGGATTTGAGGAAAGCCACCCGAAGCGAACCCATCACTTTGCCGATTACCCCCTGGTTCCTGACCTGGCGGCGTGTTTTTGAGCGGGAAGGGGCGAAGCGATAGGGAAAAACCGTGACAGGTTAGGGGGGGATGAGGGAAAGTGAAGTTTTGGGCGGGGCTATCACAGGCTACAAATTGCACGATATAGCCTGGCTAAGGATACCCTTTGCGATAGACTTTATGGATAGAGAGGAAATTTTAATTTACCGCTGAGACCCTTTGGGAATTGCTTTTTGAATTGCCGCAGCTTCTTTGATTTCTTCCTTGTGGTCGAGTTCAAAATTATGGAAAGCCTGTATGGTCTTTGCACCTAATTTGCCGTCTACTCCATTCTTGTCTTTTCCAGATGTACCCAGGTCATAGCCCACTCCTATTAGTTGTTCTTTAAACATAGCATAAAAAAGTTAAAAGGACACTAATAAAGATACAAATACTATTGCTTAAAATAAGCTTCTCGATATAATTTGATCATTTCGTAGGCTTCTATTATTTTCTGAGTCATTTCTTTTGCGTGATTTTGGATTGAAGGTGAAGCGTTTGAGCCGAGTTTATCAGGGTGATATTCCTTTAAAAGGCGGTGGTAGTTACGCTTTATAGCCTCCATATCATCTTCTGCTTTTGCTTCTAGAAGAGCGTAATATATAACGAAAGGGTTAATTGATTCTTCCGAAGGAGTATTGTTTCTTTGGTAAGAGGAATTATTGCCTTGTTTATTCCATGTTTTGCTCTCTTCTTTTCCTGGAAAAAAAATAGAAAACAACTCTACTATTAGCCAAGTAAGTTTAAGCCCAACAATGACCCCCAAAAGGATGCCTATTAGCATCCCTACAATCTTGGAGCTTTGGTAGCCAATTATTCCTCCCGCTGCAACGCAAATGATAAAAAAAGCAATAAGGGGAGCCCGCAGGTACCAGTAATCATCCCAATGTTTTTCTTTTTGGCTCATTGAATCAAATTTTAAATACAGATTTTATTAGTGCTTTAAAAGAATGAATTTTAAATTTTGGCCTAACAAGTTCTTAATTGGTTCTGGATTAAAAAGAATAACCCTACTTCTAATATGCCACCTTATGATAATTTCCTTAATATTGAATCCAAATAACCAGTTTTATTTTATCAAGAATCTTTGTTTTTTTTACTTATCAAAATCACATAGCCATTGACATCGCTCATATATCCAAATGCCCGAATCTCTATTTGTAGGTTACATATTTTTTGAATTATATTTTGATCACCTTGCTTTGGTAATGGAGTCGTAATTTCAGAAAATTGATTAGTGAATTTAAGATATTCATCTTTTTTGCCATCATTAAAAACTAAATAGGATATGTCGTCATTAGAATCAAATAAAATAGGAAGCGCTAATTTAGAGGTATTTCCAATTGGGTACAGTACAAATTTTTGATTAAATATCCAATTGGTCTCATAATCTTGATGTGCTTTCTCTTTATATCCTTTTTCTACTAAATATCCCACTCTTCCATCTAAATCGTAGCTAAATAGTTCGCAAATCTCATCAGGGGTAAAAACTGGCTCCTTTTCAGTAACACCAGGGATTTCCCCTACAAAGCGGTACAATAACCCACCACCTACAACAGCGAGAATGAATAGAGTAAATAAAAAAGTCCTCATACTGATATTATTTTACATTGTGAAAGTCTCGTCCCTGTTGCTGGCGGGATGTTGATTGAGGGTCAAAAGGATCAGCAGGATCGAAGAAAATAGCATCTATAATTTTGCAAGCCCATACAGAGAGGGCGCAATAAATTATAGGAATACCCCAAAGTATGTTTACAAGAGCAAAGGCAAACCCCACTGACAAAGTTAGTATTGGCTCAGCAATATTTTGAATCTTAGATTGACTCCAACCGTCTTTTCCCAGGAAGGCAAGAATTGCACTTTCGCCCGTAAATTTGTAAGGTTGTTTTGAATTCCTTGCCTTAGCGACCCCTGCTAATCCTTTAAAAAGGACAATAAAGCCCAGAATTATGTAAAAAACTCCTGCCCAGGTGTAGCTGGCTTTGCTTCCTATAACCTCCATAGAGGGCGACATGTTTGCCCCTGATAAAAAGAAGACTACAGCAATGACCTCAAATAAAAGGAAGCACAGAATAATACGAAAAATATTTAACCCACCTACTCCAAAATTTTTACGATAGAGTACTTGAACAGCTTCTTCTCCAACAAATGCGAGCAAAGCAAGAATAAGCCAGGTGGCTCGATTGGAGTTAGGGTTTCCACCATTTATCAAATCGGACAGCAATTGCCCGCCGAAACGCTTGCTTATTTCATCACGATTTTGCATATCACTTATTAAAATTTTGAACAAAGGTTATTGCTATAAAATTACTGCTTTCTTCCCATGTTCGACCACTAACGACCAGTATCGCTTCCACTTTGCCGTTGTTTTCTTCACCACCTGATTTCAAAGTAATAAACTCTCTGGGAAATATCTGGGGTTGTAAGACCAAGGAGATGCCTTCGCTTCTGCTTTCTGAAATTGAAAACTGATTACTTTGCTTTCCAACATTGCTTGTGGGCAGTAAAGCCTGCCCAATCAACCTGCTCGCATACTCATTCGTTTCAGCATCCATATTGGCGTGAAAAATTTTGGTTGAAAGATTGCCCAGCAAACTATCCACCTTCGGCTTTGCATCTGCGCCACTGCCCATGACCACTAAGTAGTTGGGGATATTCTGAGTCAGAAAGACAGTAGCTACCCGTTTGCTCCGGGCAGTGGTCAGGAATATCTGGTCGTAGGGATTGACAAACATCTGTGCTTCATCTGCCCAAAGGAAAACAGGCGTTGGATATTTATCAACATCCCTGCGCTCTACTGCCTGCTGGAACATCATCTTATAAATGCTCTGGGCGATGATGCCTGCATCAAGGTATTCCTTTACAGAAAAATCCAGAATGATGATCTTGTTTTCGGTGAAGGTAACTTCCGGAAAAAGATTGGTTGCGCCCGAAAAATGGCGAAAAAGCAGACCTGATAAAAACGGCTCTGCCAGACCCATGAAACTTTCTGTGATGGTGGAGCGAACCCGGCCGCCCATTGAACCGAACTCGTGAAGGAAATAGCTTTTTACTAAACCTAGTGCTTGGGAATCAGGCAAGTCGCCCGAATTTACCCTCGCTGCTGCCGTAATGAGACAGAGAAAGCTATAATTGGTATTAAAAGGAAAATCTTCGTTCTCTTCATTAATTGCTTTAACGGCCCCATTGAAAATCTGTTCGATTGAAAAGCCATCTTTCCCTTCAAGTTCTGTACAAGAAGTAAGGACATTTCGCATATTTTCTATGCTGAGATCCTCATCTGCGAGCATCAACAATTCTACAACCCGGTTGATACATCTTTTGAGTGCCATATCCCAGAAGCGCTCTTCCTTGTTTTCGCCGCCCCCCGAAATCCGGTTGCCCATCCGATAGATGTTCATGAAAATGTTGGTGATGTTTTGCGCTTCACCTGCGCCCTGGCCAGGACGTTTCATTTCGTAATCAATGGGATTGAACACCATCAATTCACCTTCGTATTTACTGCCTTCCCCATGAACGGCTCCATCCTTGAAAAGAATGACATCTTTTCCACGACCTGTTTCTTTACAATACTTTTCCCATAGCTCTGCTTCATCAGTTTTGACACAAAGCACAAGGCCGCCCCAACCCTCTGCAAGGTATTTCAGCGCAAGCATGCGACCAGAGCCAGAGGTTTTACCGCTTCCCGTACCGCCGAAAATAGCTACCCCTTTCATGGCATCATCTATCTTCCAATGGCCACCTGGTAACTGCATCAAAATCTTGTTTGGGTCGAAAGGCATACTATATCTTAGGTGTTTTAGGTGATGGAGGTTTGACTTTATTCTCGGCCACTCTCACGCTCTTTTCGTCAGATGATTTTTCCTTTACGGGTTGATTTTCTTTCGCAGCAACAGCTTTGGCGATCCGCTCTTTTACACTTAACTGATTGATCTCTTTTGAAGCATTAGTTTCCTTTGCCTGTATTTCTGGCTGTTTTTGCCCCTCCTTTATCTTGTTGAGCAACTCCTTAGCAACCAAGACGGGGTTTTCCTTTACTGCTGGCTTGTTGTGTTCAGCCTGTTGTTGTGGTTCCTGCTTTTGCTGCTTGCCCGTTCCTTTATCTGAAAGTATATCATCAGGGTTGATAAAGTCCTTCTTGTTTTTCAACAGGTCATCTGATCCGCCTAATCCACCTCCTCTTCCACCTCTAAAAGGCTTATGTTCTCCTTTTTCCAAAAACTTTTTGGTTGGCGTTTTATGTTCGCCATCGGATTGAGCAGAGGGGGTAGCGCTGCCGCCTCTTCCTCTGCCTGATCCAGAATCTTTATCAAGACTTTCTCTATGTTTTTCAGAAACAGGTTTGTCGTTAGGTGATGTGGCACTTGCGTCTTTCAGAGGGGCAAGTATTTTTTCTTTATCAACCGCATTGACCTCGTTTGCTGATGTCCCTGCACCCTTTCCTCTTTCGAGAATTTCTTTGAGAAACTTAGGCGTTTTTTCGTTGTCCATTCCCTTGTTTTTTGATAAAATGAAAACACCTTTTCGACCACAAGTTACAAAATATGAGATACATAAGTATATGCTGATGGATGTAAAATTATTGCCTTTAGTAGAACTCGCCAACAAAGGTGATGTAGATGCTATACGAGAAATAGCTTTTGCTTATATTCACAAGAAAGGAGTAAAAGAGGATAAGTATCGCCAAAAATTTTACTTACTCGAATTGCTTAAAAGACCAGAGTTCCTTTCAATAGAGGAGAAGGGTTACTTACCTTCCTTACTAGGCGATTTATGTTTCAATCTCAGAGAATATGAAGAAGCCGCTGACTGGTACATAAAAGCTATTGGCTATTTCTTAGAAAATTTACCGCCTGATAAGACTAAAGAATGGTTTGACATTCTAAAGCCTGAGCAGGGTCTTTGTGATGCCTTTTATTGGGACATACGTTCCAAAGAACTTGCAATGGAATCACCTGATTAAGATGTAAATTTTCTTTAAAGTGCTGCCTGTAAGGAATGATTTTATGCGTCATTCCTGAACAGATTTCTTCCCATCCTTCCTTCCAAAAAATGAACCATTCCGAAACAATGTTGCCCCCTGGCAACAAACTAATTGGGAAAATACCGGAATACTTTTAGCTACCCGTTGCTGGATTTTGCACCCTGACTTCTTACCCTGTAAGTTTGCCTTAGCAGTGCTAAGGAGAGATGTCTGTAACAAAAAATAAAGAAAATATATGCTACGAGTAATCGTCAATACTTCGTCGGCTGGGGCTAAATCCTACTACTCAAGTGGCCTCTCTAAAGATGATTATTACACCAAAGGAATGGAGCAGGAGATCATCGGTGATTGGGGTGGTAAAGGTGCCCAACTACTCGGACTTAAAGGTACGGTGAACAAAGATGAATTTGCCTCACTTTGCGACAATTTAGACCCTGCTACCGGAGAACAACTAACTGCCCGCCAAAATGAAAATCGTCGTGTCGGATATGACTTAAACTTCCATGCTCCAAAATCAGTATCCATCATTCAAGCATTGACCAAAGATGAAAATATCATGTCTGCATTCCGGGATTCAGTTCGTGAGACCATGACCGAAATAGAAAAAGACATGCAGGCCAGAATACGCACCAACGGACAAAATGATAACCGAACTACGGGCAACCTGGTCTATGGCGAGTTTATCCATACGACTTCCCGACCGGTGGACGGGGTGCCCGACCCGCACTTGCACGCACATTGCTTTACCTTCAACGCTACCTATGACGATGCGGAAGGCAAATGGAAAGCCGGCGAGTTTGGAACCATCAAAAAAGATGCCTCCTACTTTGAGGCTCATTTTCATTCTTCGTTTTCTTCCAAATTGGAGAAAGCCGGCTATGGCATCGAGCGAACTGCCAAAGGGTGGGAGATTGCAGGAATTGACCGGCAGACTATTGAGAAATTTTCCAACCGTACGCAGGAAATCGAGGCGATAGCCGAAGCTAAAGGGATTACCTCCGACAAAGCTAAGGACGGACTGGGCGCCCGAACCAGGGACAAAAAAAATGCCGAGCTAACCTCCGAAGAATTACGGGCAAAATGGACAAGCCGCCTGACCGATGAGGAAACCTCAGCGATCCAGAATGCTGGTGAAAAGAAAGAAACAAAACAGAACCCTGCCCTCCCAAAAGAGGAAGCAGGCAAAGCCATTGACCTGGCATTGGAACATTGCTTAGAGCGAAAATCCGTTGTGGGCGAGCGGGAGATTTTGCGGGATGCCTTAAAGCGGAGTTTCGGACTATGCGCCCCTGATCAGGTGAAAGATGCCTATACAAAAAAAGAAAAGGACATCATCAAAGCGAATACCAAAGAAGGAACGGTTTTGACCACGAAGGAAGCGGTGAAGGAAGAGCGCCGTTTGGTGGAGCTTGCCTCCGAAGGAAAAGGCAAAGCCGCACCGATCAATAAAAACTATGTAACCCAAAATGAGCAGTTGAACGCTGAACAGAAGCAAGCGGTGAAACACGCCCTTTCCTCTAAGGATAGGGTGATCATTATTGAGGGCGGTGCAGGCACGGGCAAAACCACTTTGATGAAAGAACTAACTCAAGGGTGCGAAAACGCTGGTAAAAAAGTGCTGGCATTTGCCCCTTCAGCGGAGGCTTCCAGAGGCGTACTCCAGGAAGAAGGCTTTACAAAAGCCGACACGGTGGCAAAGCTTATCCAGGATAAAGAACTGCAAAAACAGTTGAAAGGAAATGTGCTTTGGATTGATGAAGCCGGGTTGCTTGGCAACAAGCAAATGAACCAGGTGCTTGAGCTTGCCAAGCGCCAGGAAGCAAGGGTTATCCTGACCGGAGATACCCGTCAACATACGAGCGTTGAGCGGGGGGATGCGCTTCGCATCATCATGGATAAATCCAAAGTGAAGCCCGCCCGGGTGACAGAAATTCAGCGGCAAAGGGGCAATGCTGACTATAAGACTGCGGTAAAACTTATCTCCGATCAAAAACTGGAAAAAGGGTTTGAGCAATTGGAAAATATGGGAGCAATAAAGGAAATCACCCAAGCCAGCGAGCGGCACCAGGAACTTGCCCGTGAATATAGTGGCTTGATTAAAGCAAAGACCTCTGTGCTGGTGGTTGCGCCTACGCACAAGGAAAGCGACCTGGTGACGAACCATATCCGGGCAGAACTAAAGAACGCAACGGTATTAAAAGGCAAGGAGCGGACTTTTACCATTCACCGCAATCTTTCCCCGACGGAAGCAGAGAAAAAAGATACGACCTTTTACAATGCAGGTCAATCGGTACAATTCCACCAGAATGCCAAAGGCTTCGCCCGTGGGGCGGTGCTGGATGTAGTTGGCAAAGATGATCAGGGAAATGTATTGGTCCAGGACAGCAGGAAACAGGAAGCTGCACCAATGCCCCTGCCCTTGCACGAAGGCAAAAAATTTTCAGTGTTTGAGAAAGCGGAGATCCCGATTGCAAAGGGAGATAAAATCCGCATTACCCAGAACGGATTTTCAAGCGATAAGAAGCGGCTGAATAACGGCAATATCATTACCGTTAAAGGCTTTGACGAGGCGGGCAACATCGTTGCCTCTGGAGGGCAGCGCAATTTTGTCATTGATCAAAATCACCGGAATTTCAATTACGGTTACTGCACGACCTCCCATTCCTCCCAGGGGAAAACGGTTGACCATGTTTTGATCGCTCAATCAGCGATGAGTTTTGGAGCTTCTTCCCGAGAACAGTTTTATGTTTCTGCATCGAGGGGTAAGACGGGGATTTCCATTTACACGGACAACAAGCTGGAGTTGAAAGAAGCCATTCAACGAAGCGGAGAAAGGAGAATGGCTTCCGAAGTTGTTGCCCTTGCCCAAAAGAAAGACGGAGCCTTGAGAACAGGAGATGCGTCATTACAGCAACAGCAAAAACTTGTCTCCAGACTTGCAACTCTAAGTCGAGTGCATTATGAAAGAGCTAAAGCGATTTCACAAAACATCCGACAGATCGTGATTAAAAGATAAAAAGATATTGCGTATGCAAAAGAGCTTTGTTGAACGGCTGAAATCTCAAGCCGAACAGGAAAATGAAGGCGAAAGCCGGTATTTTGGTTTTGACCCTCAATCAAGCGGGCGGGCATTGATGTTTGAACTTCGCACCCGTGATGGCAGGCGCTCTGCCTTGCCCTATTCTTATGTTACCCGTGCGGATTTTGACCCGGAAAAGGGCATTGAGATTTATGTTTCCAATGTGGTCGTCCTGGTGAAAGGGCGGGCGCTGGAAGACATATACAGCTACTTGCTCCAGAACCGTCTGACCTGGGTTAAAGAAGACAGCTCCGGCACGGATACAGGCGAGAGTAGCATTTTTGTGGAGGAGTTGGAGGTGAAGCCAGTTTATGGGGAAGGGAATTGAGAAAGGGGATTTTGCCGCCTGCATCAGCAGAGTAAAAATTGAAAAGGTATAGTCTTGAGCTATGTGAAGATAACTGCCCCTCGAATATCAATTACAGGCACAGCTACAGTTTGATCTTCAACATTCATTTTGCCCTTTTACATCGTTATAAAAATTATACTCGTCGTTAATTACAAACAGCAAGATACTGTATGGTTTATATTTGATTCACCCAGATATTTAAAATCTATCGTGTAACCAAATCAAAATAAACATACCATGGATGAGAATTCTCGATTTCTCTTTGAAGGCACTAAGTCAGCCTCCTCTTTTTCAAGGCGTATTGCCCTAATTGCTTTTTCTGCAAGTGCCTTTATTTTTATAAACATGTGGATTGCCTACCATAATTGGGATGATCACATCCGTACAAGAGATAATATAGCTGAAAAATTGCTTGAAATTCATTATGATAGTATAGGATTATTTAGGGATTCAAATGAATTTATAAGAATTCTTAACGTCATTAAGAGTGATACGCTAACGTTCAAAGATGAAGCATGGTTTTGGGCTTATAATTTCCAGTCTTTACTAAAAGCTCGAGGGCGATTTTACGAAGAAATATCTCCAATCGCCAGTGCCCTTTTACTGCTCGCACATCATAGGCACCTACTAGAACCTGAAAAGTTAAGGCAGTTTGTTGAAAACAATAGAACTGGTGACCCTGGATCTCACATACATGCGCCTTTACTAGGGGAAATTCATATTAATGATATGACATTTTTAAGTGGTGTAACATTAAGTTGTTTATTATTAGTTCTGTGGTTTTTCCTTTTTTCAGAAAAGGATAATTTGAAATTGTTTATTGCAAGCCTGAGCGGATCCAATAAAAAAAAGGGATATGAAGCTTTGACTGTACACCAAGTATTAACTGTGCCGCTTAGTGTAGAGGAGAATTCATATCATCGAAAGACCTTTTTTTCTATAATTGCAAAGTTTTTATATCTAATTCCAGCGTCAGTCCAAATTTACTTGTTGGTAAAAGATTATGAAACGTTCAAAGAAGGGTACAAGGCGAGTATTGAACTCACGGATACTTCTCTTTTGCTCGGGACATTATTCACCATTTTGGTTTTTATTCTCAGTATAGCTACTTTATTAGCCAGTCGCATGGTAGATAAAGATTGGAAAGAATTTAGGCGCAGTATTATCTCACCTGAAAATCCTGAAAGCACTAAAATCCCTGAAGATACTGTAGAAACCCCAAAAATAGTACTTCAAGACAGCACACCTCCAACTACTGATAGTCTAACCACATAATAGAACCTTGGTTTCTCATGCGGGAATTTTAAATAATTTTCCCATGAGAACTATACAACTTATCTCCCTCACCTGCTATTCCTAATTCTTAGGTAGGTGAGGGAGTGGGTAGTTATGTGAAATTATTTAGAGATTACGCCGCCTGGTTCAAAGCCTCATCCACCTCATCAAACGAAAACTCGTCCTGGCGATTATACTCCACCTTTTCGATAAAGTGGGCGACGATGGTTGCCTGGCGTTTGGTGTTGCCTTTTTCGTCTTTGAAAGCTTTGTACCCTAACCCGCCGCTAATCGTAACGGCGTCGCCTTTTTTCAGGTCTCTTGCGAAATGGGCGGCTTGCGGGCGGAAGACTAAGACATCATGCCAAAGGGTTTCGTTGTCCTTCCATTTGATTTCACCCGTTTTTTCATCGGTTACGGGGTAGCTGTCAGTTGTAGCAACCCGAAGGGCGATGAAGGTTTTGCCGTTTTTGGTAATGGTTTTAGGGTCTGCGCCTAAAAAGCCGTTTAGTTCGATTTTGCAGTTTATAGCCATAATTCCTCCTTTGTTTAAATGCTATCTCAGGTTGATAATATTTTTTGATAAAAAAGGGAAGCGTAAATTTTACGCCTCCCTTTAGAGCAGGATTGCTCATTCTTCGATGAACTCAATTTCTCCCGTTTTAGGGTTTACCGAGCAAAGGCGGACATCGTAACCATCCAGTTTGGCAACCTGGTGTTTTCCATTGGTTAAAAATAAAGAGCCGCATTTATCCTTTGCGATGCGGATATTTTCCCTTGAGAAACTTTCCGGGAGGTTGTCTTCATTCCAGGCTAATAGCAGCAATTCTATATTTTTCCTGTCGTAGTGGTCAAATTCAAAGCTGCTGATGATTGAAGCTGCGGTTGCAATAACTTTTTCTGGACGGATGAGACCCAGACTTAGAAGCGCCCTGGTAGAAAGTTCTTCTTCAAACCCTTCTTCTCCAGTTTCTGCATCATGGTAGAAACTCTCCAGTTTGTCGCCGTTCATCATGGCTACCTGAAAATCGGCATTGGTCAGGAATAAATTTCCAGAATGGGTATTCATCATGATGGTGACTTGCTTATTGTTAAAATACAGCGGCAAGCCCTGTTCATTCCAGGCATTGAATAGCACTTTTGCAAGCTCCCTTTCCCTGTATCCGAATTTTGAAAAATCGGCTGTTGTGATGTTGTTCATAGTTTCCTCTTTGGTTTTGGTTAATAAGGGTTCAATGGCTTTAAAATCGCCATTAACCCTTCTGCCCTCCGGCGAGGAATGAGCTTTAAGCAAGGCGAAGCCGAAGCGAACGAATGACTAAAAGGGGGAAGCATGTCACCGAGCCGGATTGAAGCTTCAGCGAATGACGGCAAGGGAAAGCGGAGGGGAATCACCCGGTCTGCACGGAGCGAAGTTTACAAGCGCAGGAAGATCGGGGACACCGCTTGATATGCGAGGGGGCGAAGCCCTGCTGAAATGAAGAAAGCCTGATGTACTGAAATCAGGCGATACTGAAAAGTGCTTATAGGGAATGGCTTAGGGATTGGAAGGAGATGACCATTAAGGGAGTAGTGCCGACGGCACCGGAACGAAAAGTGAAGTCCTGGAAAAGCCCGCCCGGGACGGGAAGCCCCAAAAAAAGAAGAATGCTCGTGAAAAAAAAACAAAGCTGGGAACTCAGTATCTAATGCTTTCGTTTAAAGCGGATTCAAGTACACATAAAAAATAAAAAATGAACTTAAGCATTCTGGTAATAATAGTGACTTTATTGGTAGGGATAGCTGATAAAATGTCAAATAAGCCTTTGTCCGAGAGAAAAGGTATATTTAAAAAATTAAAACTTGTAAATGTTACCATACTTTTGTTGGGCGTTCTATTCTTTATTCAAATAGCAGACTCTCATAAAGCTTCACAAAAAGAGAAAAAACAAGAAAGCCAATCAACAGAAGCGTATGAAAAAATTGCTACAACTCACGAAAAAGTAAGTGACGCTAATAGATTAATAGATAGCGCTTTGCGGAATTTGAACAATGAATTGCTATATACACAAGAAGAGTTCAAATTAATCTCAGAGCTGAATAGAGATATGGCTGACGTGCGTGGTAGTATTCGGAAAAGCTTATCCGAATACAAAAACCTAAACTCGCAATATAAGAAGCAGTTAGCTTTTGAGAAAGAAAAAATAGAAAATGACAAACCAGACGTTAGAGCAATTTTTGCGAAATCAATGATAGACAGTTTGTCAATTAATTATCAGTTCCAGCTTTTAAACTATGGAAAAAGAGTTGCGGATAGCGTGGAGTTTTATGCTACAATGATATTACTTAACGCCGATAAATCAATATTTAAAGCAACTACTTTAAAAACCAATAGGTATAATCATAATACTTTAAGCTTACCTGCTGAAGAAGCGCAGGGTTACATCGCTAATGGGGAAGGGTTTAAAAAAAAGGATGCTTATCTATATAAATCAGGGTACTTAATTGTCAGGTATAAGTATTATGACAAAATGACTAATACCCATGTAAACCCTGAACCAATGATTTTTGCTTGCTCTTCATTCACTCGGGAAAATGCCCAGTACTCTTTAAATGCTGATTCTAGTAAAATTGATATTGTCAAAAAAATATTATCTTTAGTAAACAAGGACTATCATGAAATATTATTTGAATAACCATGTGTGAATTATAGATAATGCAGTAATAGTGTTTTCTCTTTGGTTCTCTGCTTATTTTAATACATATCGGGGCGAAGCCCCGCCGCAAAATTGAAAAGGAGGGTTTCCCCTCCTTCCCTGCTCACTAAGAAACTTCCTCACCTTTGGGAGCATCATTTGCACTTTGCAAAGTATAGGAAAAGCCTTTAGTCCCATATTTAACCAGGAGTTCGCCAATTTTTCTCCTGGCTTCTTTCTTGTTTTTAGCCGTAATAAGTACATATCCGTTTGGGGCTTTTGGGGAAATAACTTTGTATGTTTTTTTTGTAGTCATGTTTTGCTCCTATGCTTAAATGTTGATTTGAAGGGAGTTAACAGCGTTGGAATACGCCATTAACCCCTTTGCGGTTAATACTCTGACGGAAGTATCAGAGTGCCTTCAGTGAACCAGAGGTCAATTTCCTCCAATGGAAAATCGGTGAAGGTCAACTGGAAGGATTTTACCTGGTTCCCGTTACCGTCTTCCACAATTATCGTAGCGGTGTGGTTTTCCGCAACTTTGAGCTTCCAGACCTGGAAAGGTTGCTTGCTAATCGCTTTGATTGCCTGGTTGCTTAATATATGGACCAGTAACCAGTAGCAATTTGCTTCCTGAGCCAGATATTTGATGCCTTCCGTATATTTGAACTTTGGAAACATCGGGTTGTAAAACACCTGCTCTGAGCCTGTGAAGTGGCTGAGTTCCGCTTTTAGTTTTTGTTTGTCTATCATCGTTTACCTCTTTTGTTTTGGTTAATAAGGGTTCAATGGCTTTAAAATCGCCATTAACCCTTCTGCCCTCCGGCGAGGAATGAGCTTTGAGCAAGGCGAAGCCGAAGCGAACGAATGACTAAAAGGGGGAAGCATGTCACCGCTGCCGGATTGAAGCTTCAGCGAATGACGGCAAGGGAAAGCGGAGGGGAATCACCCGGTCTGCACGGAGCGAAGTTTACGAGCGTAGGAAGATTGGGGATACCGCTTGACATGCGAGGGGGCGAAGCCCTGAGATGAGGAAAGCCTGATGTACTGAAATCAGGCGATACTGAAAAGTGCTTATAGGGAATGGCTTAGGGATTGGAAGGAGGTGACCGCTAAAGGCATAGTGCCAATGGCACCGGAACGAAAAGTGAAGTCCTGGAAAAGCCTGACCGGGACGGGAAGCTTAAAAAAAGAGTGCTTGTGAAAAAAAGAGGCAATGAAGGTAACCTTTTTTTAAAGAATGAGTTTCTTAACTTGTATACTTAAACCACAAACGGGATTTATGCGTTGTGTTCAATATCAATTACATCACTACACCTAAAGAGAGCATGAATAAGGCTAATCTAATTTCTCAGATCAGAGAAAAAAAACAAAATTTGGAAAATGGAAGTCCACTTCGATTAGAAAGTAAAATAATTGAGATTCAGGGATTGTTAACTGAATTAATCGAAATAGTTGAGAATGAAGAGTATCTAGATGATTCTGAACTCTCTAGCTATAAAATAGCGTATGATGACCTTAGTCATACGCTTGATAAAGAAGTGCAATATGTGCTTAGTGCTTATTCCAAAATTGCAGGAAAAAATGCCCCCAAAATTAGAAGCACCGAATACCAAAATGAGTTAGACAAGGCAATCAATCGTTTAAATCAAGATTTATATATGTTCTAAAACTACTCTTAATCCTTTTTTTAACACTTCAAGTATTTTATCAATGGATAAAGATAAAACAGAAAGCGCAAAAAACTTTATAGAGTGCAAAAAAAAAGCAATTTCAAAAATCAAAACATGCTTTCATCCTAGCTGCTCGACAAAATCAATTAATACTCATATTTTACAGAAAAATGGCATGCTATCTACTATAGCAAAAGAAAATCATTTGTGGGAGAGAGTCGTCATGCCTTTTAAATCTCCTCCATATCAATTTCAAAAAACTGGAATAAACGAGGTTTTTTCCTTTAATTGCTTTTGCAATACGCATGATACAAAGCTTTTTTATAAAATAGAAAAAAAGGATATTAACTTTGAAGACTATGAATCACGCCTTCTATTTATAGTCAGAACATATTATAACGAACTGTTCAAAAAGATGGTTGCAATTGACCAATTTAATTGCTTGAAAGATAAAACAGAAGATGAATTCAAAAAAGACAAGTATCAACAAACGATTTTACAATCACAGTTATCAATTAAAGATTTGGAATTTATTGAAAATCTAATTTGGCTTGATCTCAATTCGAAGTCTGAATCTTTTGTCCTTAATTACAGGCTGCTTGATAAAGAAGATTTGATTTTATCTTCTTTTTACGATTTTGAAACCACCTTTGAACTAGGAGTTTATAAGCTTCAAAATAAAGGAAAAGACATAGAAAGACATACTCCTGTTTTTATCACCCTTTTTCCCTATAAGGATAAATCCGTGCTACTGATGGGATACATTAAAGAAGACGAAAATAAGGTTAAGGGATATTTTAACCAATTTTTTAACGAGAGCGAAAAAAGAGTTCAGCGAAAAATCACCAACCTTATGCTTTTTCAGTGTGAGAATTGGGTTTGTTCTGATGCGTTTTATAAAAAAAAGATAAAAGGGAAAGAAGGTATTTTTGCTAACGCTGCTTATTTTTCAGGAGGAAACATTTACGAAAGAAAGGTTTTTGATTTAAATATTTTCCATGAAACCTTTAGAGAAAAACTAGAAAAATGGAATAATGAATACGGCAAACATTATACCTCGAGATACTCATAATAAAACGGCTAACCTTTCATTATAATCCCTAACCCCCTCATACAACCCATTCATAGCCTGCACCTTCCCTGCTCCAAACTTCCCGCTCGCTCAAGGTGTTCAAATATCCAAAACAAAATAAAACACGGATTTGCTCGCGCGGATTTGCAATCCGTCGCGGCATGTCAGCCGCTCTCCTGAGCGGCGTTTTTGAAGGCCATCTGCCGCTATTGAACAACAAGAGCGTATCCAGAACTGCAAGGGAAAGCGGAGGGGCATCACCCGATCTGCACGGAGCAAAGTTTACGAGCACAGGAAGATTGGGGAGACCGCTTGATATGCGAGGGGGCGAAGCCCTGCTGAAATAAGGAAAGCCTGATGTACTGAAATCAGGCGATGCTGAAAAGCGCTTGTAGGGAATGGCTTAGGGATTGGAAGGAGATGACCGAAAGGGAGTAGTGCAGGCGGCACCGGAATGAAAAGTGAAGTCGTGATTAGTGACAGTCTGACGGGAGAGAACCCCAAAAGGAATTTGCTTGTAAAAAGGCAAAACTGGGAACTCAGCCTTTGGAACTTTCGTTTAAAATTGATTCAAGCACATAGCTGCATTGCCGAAGATTGGTTGGCAACAATGCAAGATTTATGTATATTCGTGTGTACTATATAGTTACTGGCAATTATTATGGACAAATCGATTACATGGGCGGAAAAGCTTTATGAAGGACATTGGCTAATGGACCTTGGTTATCGAGATTATATTGCTGCTCGCTTATTACTTAATAATCACTTGATAGTTCAAGGACTAACACTCGCAAGTACTTCAGTTGAAAAATATCTGAAAGCTCTAATTGTACTTAATTTCAAAGAGAGAGAAAACTATTATTATCATTTCGACAGATTTGAGAAACTGAAAAATCTTTTACATAAAGTCAATAAAGATGTGACTGGAGAGTTTGACCCTGTTTTCTTAGAAATATTAGAAAACGCATTTAAAATTAGATATTACGACAAAATCAAACAGCCAGTTTTTATGGGTTTTTACATAAATCAATTTATTGGAGAGTTAGACTATACTATTGACTTTCTAGAAAAATTCATTGCAAAAATGGAGAACGGTGGAGCGGCCTTTTCAGCGTACAATCGGGCGATTGAAAATAACGATTCTCATCTTTATGAAAACAACTTCGTCTTAAACAAAGAGAATAAAAAAGACTTTATGGAAAAGCCTGATGTTGGATTTTCAATCAATATTCGGATTGGACCTGTAGTTCAAAAAGAAGAAATAGTAAAAGGTGGAAGCACTAAAAATAAATATGAAGGTCGAATATCTAAGTTCACTGAATTTGGATCAAATTTATATTGAAACAATAACACTGCGTGTAGCTTTATACGTTATTTGTTATGATTCACCAATTTCTCATTATAATCCCTAACCCCCTCATACAATCCATTCATAGCCTGTGCCTTACCTGCCCCAAACTTCTCTAAGAAACTGGCTGTGACCCCCTGCCCGGTCTTGTCATTATCAAAAAAAGTAAAAATCTGCTGATAAGCCCCCTGCTCTATCAGTTCCATAGCTGCTTTGCCAAAAGAGGCAGAATTGAGGATGACCACATCCTCCTCTGGTGCTTCCAGGTTTTTATCCGTCAGGTAGCTTAAAAAATCAATGAACCCTTCAAAAGCAAGGATACTGGCGGTTTGCCCCTGCCCTTTTATCAGGGTAATGTCCTTTTTACCAATCGAAGATTTGAAAAAAGGATTGCGGATTTCATACCCGCCCGCACGGTTGGCAATGCCTGCGGCAAAATATTTTTTTCCGGTTGTGTGGTTTATGAAGTGAACATCGAGCAGGTAGCGTTTTGCGACCGCTGGGGCGATTTTTCGTGCTTCGGTGATATACGGGAGCATTAATCGGATCGGTTCTACCCGGTCGAGCTTTAAGGCACTTTCCGGCGGTTCCTCATGGCGTTGCTGTTGAAAAGAAAATTGATTTTTTCCGTATTTATTATTCCCCGCTGCTGGCTTGTAAGGATTAACCAGATACATTTTATCCAGAAAAGCCAAAGCCTGGCTTACATTGGTATAGTTCTGATACCGCATTACAAAGTCAATGACCGTGCCGCCAATATCGCCAAAATCATTCCAGATCCATTTGCCTCCTAAAAAGGAAGTGTGGAAAGAAGGCTCTTTTTCCGGGCGGAAAGGTGAAAGATACCAAACTTCACGTCCCCCTTTTGCGGTATTGACCGGCTGATGGCCAAGCTTAGAGAGGATGTCCGGGAGAGATAGTTTTTTGGCTTGTTCGCTGTTCATTTCAGCAAATCCGTATAAGATGAGCTACTGAAAAACTGATTTCAGTATTTCAGGTTAAGTTTGAGTCCGAGTTTTTCGCATTTTTCTTTCACGGCGTCTAAGAAGAAGCTTTTCAAGTCCATGTCCTGGTCAATGATGAGCTTTTTAAGCTCCTTGTGCATGGCTTCGGGGGTATCTATTGTTACCCTGACCGTTTTGCCTTTCTGTTCCGGTGCCGGTTTTATGTTGTGGATTTTATTGACCGCCTCTTCCAGGATTTTGGACTCCGGAGCGGCTTTGTTCATTAAATCTATGATGCTTTTTTTCTGGCGTTTGATCATTAGGCTACCTTCAGTTTTTTGATAAGTTTCTTCTCGATCTCTTTGCAGAGTTTGACGATTTCGTCTTTGGCTTTGGCATCATCCCACTCTAAAGCGGTGAGGCCGTATTTACTGCTTCTTTTATGCACGACCCGCTCGTTTATGACGGTATTTAAAGCCGTGATCCCCTTTTGTTCAAAGACAGAGAGGGCTTCTTTCATCTCCAGGGACTCTGCGTTTTTGCTGTATCTGTTGAGCACCAGAAAGGCCGGAATATTGGGCTTTACGCTTTTGGCGTCTTCATAACGGGCGACGAACCGTTCAAAGCTTTTCAGGTCGTCAATGGATGGGGTAAGCGGAATAATGAGGAAGTCAGAGAGGAGGATCATTTTTGTCGTGACCTTTTCGAGCTGAGGAACGCCGTCTAAGATGATAACCCGGTAGCCATTACTGCGATGGGTTTTGATGTCGTTGACTAAGCCGTCCACGCTGGACATTGGGAAAACATCCACCTGGAGTGTTGACTCCCCTTCCCTGCGGGTGCGCCAGTCACAGGTTGTTCTTTGTTCAATATCGGTATCTATGATGCAGGTTTTTTCGCCCTGTTTGGCGAAGTAAACCGCCAGGTTCCGGGCAAGTGTGGATTTGCCGACGCCGCCTTTCAGATTGGTTACCGCAATGATCATACAAGCCTTAATTCTTTAATTTGCTACGGCTTTGAGTATATACTGATGTACTGAGAAACTGAAATGAGGAATGCAGTTTTGCCTGAAAAACTGCAAAGAAGATTGCCTCTATGGTTTTTCGGTAACAATGCCAGATACGCTGATACTGAAATCCGCTAATGCGGAAATCAGTACTTCAGCAAATTGCTTTCTATTTAACTCAACAAGGAAGACCCTTTGAAAAACTAAAAGTTTTTCTTTTCAACAGCAATCGTGTGCGGAGCACACCTAAAATCTTGTGAGCATCAGCGAACGCATTATCAAAGAAAACAAGAGGCGCTTATAGGTTAAGTATTAGATATAGGTATATATAGGTTTGTCTACCAAACTGCACGGGGTTTTACTACCAAAATACCCGCAAAAGCCTACCAAACTGCACGGGAAAAACCTACCAAACTGCACGAAGCTTTTGCAAAAAAGGTAAGAAATACCAAACTGCACGAAGGCAGAAATGGCCTTTATACCAAACTGCACGAGCTTTTCAGAACCCTCCTACTAAACTTCACGCCCTTTTTAGGGAATATATACCAAACTGCACGAACCTTTGAAGCGGTTGGTTTGGTAAAAATCATCAGGGCAGGGTGATGATGGTTTTCTTTTCTATCGGGGAAGGGGAGTTTGACAGGTAGTAACCTTTGTTCATGTCTTCGTGGATGCCTGCCTGAGGATATTGCATCCTGGCCATGGCAAGTGTCTTCCGGAAGATTTGTTTGAATTTGTACATGTGGCTATAGCCCTTGCCGAATTGATCTTTGAGAGCTTTCCAGGATAAAAATTGCGGCTCTTTGGGATTGATGCGGTGCAGCCTTTGAGCGAGCCAGGCGTAAATATCAAGCGCCATTGCATTATGGGATAAGGCTGCCAGCGCCCGTTCATCGAGCGGGATGGCGTGGTTAGCCAGGCTGTTGAAATAATCGTCGGTGAGCTGGATGTTTGAAGTCCAGAGTACCCTTTGCCGTTCGTCTTTGGGAAACCAAAGGTCAAAAGCTTTTACGATTTTGAGGTCAACCTGAACGGCTCTCTGGTCGTCAGCATAGCCAAGGCTTAAGGAAGAAGTGGTCAGCCTTCTGAGTTGGTTCTTTACTTCATTGATGGTTTTACCGTCAACATTGAGACCAATGCGCTTGATGAAAGCGCTCATACTCTCTTCCACGTTGATGGTTTTGGATTGCTTGCGGATGGCCTCGCTGTTGATATGAGCGAGGATAAGGCGGGCTTTCGGACCATAAGGCAGACCGATATATTCAAAATCGTCTTTGTCGGGGTTAAAAACTTCGATTGCCTGCACGGCTAAACTGACATTGCCCTGCTTGTGTTTCCAGATTCTTACATCGGTGCCTGGATTGCGGTAAGGCAGGAAGGTTTGGCAAAGAACGCTGTGCTGGAAGATCGCTTCCCGCATGGTGCCTTTTTTTAGCACCATTTGAAAAGCGGCGGTTTGTTTTCTTTGCTCTATGTGGGTAATGTCGTTCATGACAATAATCCTGTGATTATTGTTCAATGCTACTCCCCCATCACTGATTGTCAAGGACTTTGAAACTGACAACCCTGTTATTGAAATACGATTAGAAAAAACAATGGGTTATTTTGAAACTGGGAGCGGTATATACCAAACTGCACGGGGGCTGATATAATACTACCTTTCAATATCCATTTCCTTATCCCCTTTCTCCCGCCCTTTCTTCGGGGAGTTTGGTATTGTACCTTTGGCGAGGTCTTTCAGCTTTTGTAGGGCGATTGTTCGGTTCTGCGCCTTTTCTACCGTGGACTCCCTGCTTCCAGCGACGAACCCTTCAATATAGGGCATATCCACGCCGTTAAGGCCTGCGGTGAGTTGCTTTGCCAGTTCTGGCCGGTATTTTTCAATCAAATACCCGGCGTTGTAGCCCGCTAATACTTCCTTTTCAGCGTCCATCATTTCATTTTGAACTGCTTTCAATAAAATCCAGTATGGATTGCCTGCGGTAAACGATTTGCTTAGGACTGAGCCTGCGATAGTCTATGTTGCCGTCATCCCGGTATTTCTGGAAAGTGGTTTTGGAGGAAATGCGGAGCATATCCATTGCCTCCTTTTCATCTATCCAGGGATCGAGTTCGTGCAGGAACTCCTTCTTTATCTGCGTCGCCACTTCACTCACCAAAGCTTTGAAAGCTTCTGACTCCAGACAGATGATTTTTATGTTCGTGTCAAAATCCGGCATTGAGTGAGTGTTAGGATTTGTGAGACAAATCTAATAAAAACAACATAGTTTATCAAAATGAAGGGCAGGGCAATGCTATCTTTTCAGACGATTGGAGGCGAGTTTGAAGAAAGTACCGATTTTGATGGTGTAATAGCGGCCTTTGAGCGCATTATCAAACTTCTTATCTGCTTGTGCCCGATCATAGCGGCTGTAAAACTGACTTATGAGGTGGAAATAATCCCGCCCGCTTTCGCCAAATTCATTGGCAAGGGAACAGGCAAGGCGGAACCATTCCGGCTCTTCGGTGGTAATGTCAAGCCTGTCAGCAACGATTTTGTCAATCACTGCCTCCACCTTTGCCCGTGTGCCGGTGCTGTTTATGCCTGGCGAAAAACTGCGAAAGGAAGCAGGTTTTGGGGCAGGCTCCAGCACTGCCGATTTGCGGTAAGGAATGGCGTCGTGCCTGAACAAAGCCTCAGCGTCGTAGGAATAGCCCCGAAGGGAAGCAACATTTTGCGGTGCTGGATCAATGGTGATGCCGTAGGCAGAAAGGTCATTGCAGATGGCTTTGAAATGTGCCTTGTGGCGTTTGGGATTTGCAATTGGAATGATCATAAAAAAACCTTTGCCGGAAGCAGAAAGCCCGGCATAGGCAACATTGCGGATTTTGAACAGCTCCGTTTTCAGTTCTGAAAAATTGGTAATATGCTCATTGCCTTTTGGGTCAATGTCCACACAGATAAGGCCGGAATGTTTGACTAAGTTTTCCTCTTTGCGAACTGGCGCAAAGAGGCCGCTGACGGTAATGGCGGGCAGAATGCCCTTCAGTTCGTCCCGTCTTTTTTTGTCCTCGATGGAACGGAGTTCCTGGACTTGTGCGGCGTACTTATCCGAGCTTAGCCAGGCCAGCAAATTGACCTGTTTAGGCACTTTCCCTTCGTAGGATTTGAAGCAACTTACCTCGACATTAAGGACTGATTTCATACTCAAAAAAAATTTTAAAAGTTTTTGAGCGATTTTTACTTGTGCATCTTGTGCACTCGCTCTAACGATTTGATTATCATTAAGTAAGAGTGCACAAGATCGAATTTTTGAACTTGTTCAATCTTGTGCACTTGTGCAGTTTTATCGGTGCGGTGAAGTGCACAACTTCACAAGATCGCACAAGATGATTTTTTTCAATCTTGTGCACTTCTATTAGTTGATTTTCAGCAGGTTATTGCCATGTGCACAAGATGCACAACTTACTTTTGATAAAACTATGAATTTACCTCCGTTTGCCCTTTTCCTTCGCCTGGAAGGGAAGGCTGCCTGCCGGTATAGACATCGGCTTCATCGGCGTAGATGATGCCGTAAACCCAAGAGCGACAATTGTTTCTCTGTTTTTGATGCCGGGGAAAATTTGCCTTTCTCAGTGCCTCCCCCAGTTTTTTCTGTGAAAGTTTGATGGATACTTTGTCCTGAAGATGTACCAGGATTTCGGCATTGGTGAGGTCGGCTTCAGGAAGTTCGCCATCCTCCGGAGGCCGCATATAAGTGACCAGAATTTCATACTCATTGGACTGTACCTCAAACTGCTCGTTGTACTCGCTCAGCTCCTCCTGGTCTTCCTTTTCAAGCCAATAGATAAAGCCTTCCCGGAACTGTTTATAGGCTTGTGCCCAAACCAGGTCTATGTTGACCTTTTGGGCGTTTTCTATGTCAATCTTCTCTACCTCAAAAGGCAGGAAACGGCGGTTTCCGGTCGGGTCATGCAGAAACTGCGCCTCATTGCTGGAGGCAATGAAAGAGCATATTTTGGGAAGTTCTTCCGCATACCTGGCGTAGGAACGCCTGACCTTGACGGTGTTTTTGGTGAGTAGTCCTTTGAACTCGTTGATCTTCCTGGAAGTGATGCCAGCAAAATAATCATCGAGGTTAAAGATGAAATTATTGGAAGTATCAAGCATCGAATCCTTGTTGTCGGGGTCGAGTGCGCCTTCCACATAGTAGGCGGATAGAGCAGGGGGGCATAGGTTCCTTATCCAGGTGGATTTAAAAGCCCCCTGGGGCCCCGCAAGGATGAAACAAAGCTGGTTGGCACACCGGTCTTCAATGAAGACATTGGCCACGGCGCCGACGAGCCATTTCTCCAGGTACTTGCGAAACATCCTGACTTGCTGCTGCTTTGAGGTGGGATCTGCGACCGGCTCTACGGTTGCGACCAATTCGCCGATATGGTCTTTTTGCGGCGGCGGGAGTTGCTCAAAATACGCCCGGATGGGATTTACCTTTTCGGCAAAATCGCTTTCCAGCAACTCCCCTACTTTGGTTTTACTGGCCTGAATGATGCCAGTGTTCTTGAGATGCCGGACGATGGAATGCAGCGTGAAATCATCAAGCCGCTTCCAGTCTTCGCCGTCTTCCCTGTATTTTACTTCCGGATAGCGAGTGATGGTATTGAACCGAAAATCAGCAAAGGACTTTAAGGCTGCTTCCAGTTGTAGCAATTTGCTATCACCATTTAAATCAGTGCCTTCGGTAATTTCTACTCGCTTTTTTGCACGGAATTGCTTATCTTTGTGCATGTTATTTTAATTAACTGATTTTTGAATAAAGGGGCCGGAGGTGCGAACTTCAGCCCCTTTTTCTTCGAGTCAAATACCGGTTGCGGTATTCCAGTAATTCTCCCCGGTTGTACCGCCTTTCCTTGAGGTGGTAGTAAACCGAAAACTTCCCGTCATCGGTCAGCACTTTCAATACTTTGGAGCAAATGCCAAGTATCCGGCAGGCCGTCCCGGTGCTTACCAGGTCGTCTTCCCCGATGATTCGTTGCATCTCTTCATTGATGGCTTCAAACTCTTCCTGCACCAATTGGCGAAGCATAAATTTGAGTTCATCCGGTGTCATCCCGTGTAATGTGATTTGTTCAGGCATGGCAGTTAGTTTTTAGTGTGATTGGCTTCCGCCTGAATTTTGATTTCTTCCCTCTCCAGCTCCTTCAGAATAAGCTCCAGGATGTATTCGCTTTTGCTCCTACCCTTTCGTAGGGCAAGAAGCTCAAACTGCTTTTTTACCTCTTTGGGCAAGCGGGCATTGATGAAATCATCCCGCTTAAAAATTGCATTATTGAGTACCATTTGCGGAAAAATTTTAGTGTAAAACAATAGATGACACGCAAGTTATGCGATGAAAACCCATTGTGCAAATAGCTGTAAAACAGCTAATTAAATGACCTGAAATTAAATTTGATTCCAAAAGATCACATTTGCTCACACATTGAAATCCGATGTTTTCCATTTGATGTCATTTGATTCCATTCTGGAATTGAGCGAAAGCAGGAAAAAGAAAAAACTTTAACAGTTTTTAACATTTTCCCGCCGCCGCTGAGGCTTTTACCTGGCTTTTCATGCTCAGATTGAGGTCATCACCCAAAAGGAGATGGCGGATGATCCTGACATTTTCAAACCGCTCTTTATTCTCCTCGATTGACTTTAGCGTTGTTGGATGAGGGGCTTTTCCCTTCTTTTGGCGCTTTACACTTTTTTGCATGGAGGAGTAGAAACGACTCCTGAAGCGGTCTTCCAGCCTGCCTAAATTCCGCCTCAAATAGGGGTCGTTTCTATCCAGGTTTATACCATAAAAGGTGGCACTTATAAGGTGCTTGTTTTTTAGTGCCTGAACTAGGTCAGGCTGACCCCGTTTCCCGAAAAGAGGTTTTCGTGTTCCTCCTTCCTGGGTGGCTCGTTATTTTCCCCTTCTGGAAGAGTTGGGTTGGATTGTTGCTCCTGTAACATCATCGGGCGCTTGCCATCGTGGAGGTCGTCCATGAACTGTTCAAAATCACTGCGGGCAACATAGAAGTCATGGAGTTCCTGCCATTGCTCCTTGTTGTGATAAAGCTCCATTTGGGTCGCAAACATGGTTTCCCGGAGGATCATAATTTCAATGAGCCAGCCGATCAGCATAAGGGTGGAGACGGAAACCGTCCAGGAAAGCCCGTAGGGATTGAGAACCAGGTAAGCTTCCCAGACGGATAGGAAGAGTAGGGCGGTCGCCGCAATAATGCCCATTGAGAAGCGGCTTTGAATGCGGGAAGGGTTGAGCTGGAAGAAAAAGACCAGTGTGCCCCTGCCTACCTGTATGGCAAGTGGCACGAGAAAAGCGGCGATCCGAAAACCTGTATTAGGCGCATATTGAGCATGGAAGATGCCCATAATCAATGCGGAAATCAGGTAGGTGCCGATCAACAGCCCAAATGAAAGTTTGGGCAAAATCCGGCGAAGGTGCTTAACAGCCCTTTCAAAATCCCGGTTGACGAGTGTGTTTTGCATGGTGCGAAAATTTTGATGTAAAGAATTGATTATGTGAATTTTGTTAATCCTTTTTTTGATTGCGCTGCTCAATGGAGCGGGAAATTTCCTCGGCGTTCTCTTCGGCATCAATGCCGATATATTCCCGTAACTGCGCTTCCGTGGCGTGGCCGGTCATGGGCATTATCTGCCCAAGCTTGTAGCCCATGCGGTATAGGTTCGTTGCAAAACTTCGGCGGCAGGTATGGGAAGCGACTTCCTGGAATTTGGGTACATAGGATTTTTCAACCCTTGCTTTGCGTCCCATATATTGTTCCACTTTGAGGATGTTCTCCGTAAGCCCTGCTTTCTTGCAGATGTCCTTGATGGTTTCATTGAATTTCTGCATAGACATTTTAGGAGCGGAGTAATCATGCTTCTCCAGGACTGGAATCAACCAGGGAAAGATGTTGAGTGGAATTTTGGCCGGTGTATCTGTTTTTTGCGAGATGACCGATAGGAGAGGGACGCCGCCGCTGGTTTTATAAAAATTACTTGGCGTGTATTTGGAGTAATCACTGAACCGCTGGCCAGTGCCAGCCCCTATCAGGAACAGGTCTCTTACTTTCTGAGCAAACCCAAATAATTGCAAATCTGCCAGGCGTTGAAGTTCTTGAGGGGAGAGGGTCACATTTTGTCCAATGGCTTTCTTCTGCGTAACTAACCAACCAGAGCCTTGGTATTTGAGGTTAGCGTGAAATTTTTTCCGCCTTGCCCGTTCCATAAACTGGCGAAAGATGCTGAGCGTCTTATTGCCGTAACCTAGCTGAACATTTCGGGAAGCAAGCCAGTCTATCAGTTCCAGGCGTAAGTTCCAATCCACGTCGTCAAAGTCAAATCGGCCACGGGCTTTGGCAAATTTTTTCAGGATTCCTGCATGTCTTTTATAAGGGCTTAAACTGCCCTTTTTCATTCCGGATGCTTTCATTTCGGCTAACTCCACTTCTACAAATTCAAAAAAGGAGAGGAGGGGCTTTTCTGCCTCCAAAGTGATGCGATTGGTTTTGATGTCCAGTCGCTCTTTGAAAGCATCCAGGCTAATAGCGCCGTAGTTTGCCTCGATGTAAATGGATTTACAAAAGGAGGAGAGATCATCGAGCAGGTTGCGGATAGACCATAGGTCAGGTCTTCGCTCTCGCTCGGTAGGGCGTTGGGAGCTAAAATCCCAATCCGCAGGAAGGATACTGTACCCTGTTGAGTAGAGTAGGCGTTTGCCCCGATAGCGAAAGACCATGAAAATCAGGGTTTCCGTCTTTGCTTTCGGCGACTTCAGATTGAATCTGGGCTTCGGTAATTTTGCCATAACGTACTTTTTCCAACCAAGTTAGTTGCCTTCCACCATTGAACTTTAGCAGTCGCAATAGCAGTCGTTAGTATTCCCGGATGTTCCGGGTTATGGCATATTCAAATCTTAAGAAGTCTGACTAAAGCCAGTATTGGCGGGCTTCTGGAGGGCTTTTCCAAGATATTCCGTCCCTATTCGGGCGTCCCGTCCGGACCGCAAAAAGCCTCAAGGTTAACTCCTTGGGGCTTTTGCAATTTAATCACATTTGTACCCAATGCCGCACCTAGCTCAGTGGAACTCCGTGCCACAAAAGCTTGGGCATTTTGAAAAATACCTTTTCCAGCGTATCTTTGTATAAAATCAGTCTATTATGGGGAAACAACTTTTGCTAAAAAACATCCTCATCGAGTTAAGCCAGTTGCCGGAAACCCAGGTGCAGCATTGGTATGAACTCATCCGCAGCTCCCGGGGAAGTCTTTCTGGCGATGCAACCGGTTCTGCCAGCCCGCAGGAAACAGATTTCGATTGGGATGCCTTCGTTACAGAGGTGATGGAAAACCGGCAGGAGAATAACCGGCAACGAATGAGTCGGATAGAGACAATTTTGAATGATTGATCATTATCCAATTCATTACACATGTCTCCCAAAATATTGATTGATACCGATATTCTTTCCTATTACTTAAAAGGCTACGCTGACGTTGAGCAAGAACTTGATGGTCATGAATCGCAACACGGTTCCGTGTTTATTTCCCGAATCACAGTAGTTGAGATTCTTGGCGGATTGAAAGCAAAAAATGCCTCTGGGCAAGAGGCTCGCTTTCGGGAATTTCTCCAAACGCGCACCGTGTTGGAAATAGATGATGCTATTGGTGAAATTGCTTCAGATATTTTTGCTCACCTCTACAAAATTGGACGACATAGCGGCAATTACGACATCTTTATTGCAGCTACTGCTATTGCGCACCAGATGAAGCTTTGCTCAAATAATACCAAGGATTATCAGCACATTCCGGCGCTGGAGTTGATTAATTGGCGGAAGGGGTGACAAAACGCTTTGGCGTCCGCACGACGGGAAAACCTATGGCAGCGAAATATAGATCGGTTCCAGCGCTGATCCCTTCGAACATTTGGAAAAACACAACCGACCTCACAAGGGATATACCGTACAATCCCTACCACACCGTCTTATGCCCGATAGCCGCCAAAACGGCGCTCAATTTTACAAAGTCTAAAGATACCGGAGGTGTTTCCCCATTAGCGATCCGGCCAATCTCTTCCAGATCGTCAGTAAGCTGCCCCAGGGTTAAGTGGGCGGGCGTTTGGTATGGATCGTACAATTCTTCCGGAGCGATTGCCCAGTAGTGGTCAAGCAGTGGCAGTTCGATGACTTCACCCTGCTGTTTGCGCAGTGCTTCGAGCAACAGCGACAGCGCTTCTTCTAGTTCGGAAACCTGGATAAGTAACATATCAGTGGTTGATTATTTTAAGGATATTGTGATAAAAGGCTTGAATCTCCTGCTCCAAATGCGCCACCCGGGCGTCAATGATTTTTTGCCGGATCTGCTCGCTCGGGGCGTTTTTCAATAGCCCTTGATTGTCAAATTTAAACGGATCTTTTTTATAATTTTTCAATTTTTCAAGGTGCTCCAGCATTTTCCGGTAATTGGACTTTGCCGCTTTGTAGTCCTTTTTTGATAAGTGGCTTTTTGCGCGTTCAAGTTCATCCCGCAGCCTGTTTCGTTGCGGATTCCCGCCATTGTCGGCGCTTGAAGCGCTTTCCTCCACCGGTTCCTGCACCATTTCTTCCCAACTTTCCCAGGGCGTCATGGATAAAACAGGCGCGTTGGAAAGTTCGTTTGATAAAGGTTCCATCCACAACAGGGAAGTCAGTAATAGCAAACCCAGCAGGATAACAGGAAGCAATTTTTTGTTGAGTGTTAGTTCCATGGTTTTGATTATTTTTGGTTGATGATGAAATGTTTCGTTTTGATGGGGGAGTGGGGGCGTCGTTTGGAAGGACACCGGCACTACCCGCAGTCCGATAGCTTGAGGCAAGTGAGGGCGTCATTTAGAATGACACCCTCACTGCACACAGGCACTACACCCTCGACACGGTTAAGGATTACATGGAGTTTCGCGGAGTAAACGCGGAGTTTCACGGAGTTAGGTTCCGCGAGACTTGTGTATGGAGTCTTTACATCCAACTCAGCGAAACTCCTTTTACTCTGTGTAACTCCGCGTAATTTTTATGTCTATCGCCCTCCCGCTTTCAAATGCGAATCAGGGGCAAGTGAGGGCGTCATTTAGAATGACACCGGCACTACCCACCCCCGCTTTTTGCCCGCTGCCTTTGCAAGGGGCATAAAAATGGCTCGCCGCATCTTGTGCGGTTTGATTAGTTTGATTAGATTTGTCTGTGTTTGATTTACAAATGCAAATATAGTTCGATTAAATCGAACTTATGTTTTTAATCGAATATTTTTTCAACTCCTTGTCTATATTTTTTTTACCGAGATGTATATATCAAAGAATTTAAAATACTTACGTCTCCAAAGGAGAATGACCCAGGAACAAGTGGCGGAGGCGTTCAGTAGGCAAAAATCAGCGATTACATCCTATGAGAAGGGAAAAAGCATCCCGCCAGGCGATATACTCGTAGGCTTGGCTCAGTTTTTCGAGGTCAGCTTAGACGATTTTGTCTTCCGAGATATAGAAAAAGAAGGGACGAACGCGGCGCCGGTGAAGCCCACACCGGAAGACGAAGCGCTGACGGCGTTGCTGGCCAGGATGGAGAAGCGTGTGGCGATGTTGGAGGGGAAGATTAGGGAGAGGGATGTGGAGTTGGCGCGGGAGTTGGGGTTGGAGTGAGGAATTAATGATTATGTTCTGAATGCATGTTGGAAAAACACTAAGTTGGATACGATCAAATAAATATTAATTTAAATATGGGCAAAGAAGAAAAAGTTGAACATATAAAAGGGAAATACCTGCTATTAGTAGCTTTAATCGGTTTATTTGGAACATTCGCATTGATTTACAAGGAAATTAAGATAGATAAATATGTGCCTACAAATCCTGAAGCAACAATAAAGCAATCAGAACCTCAAGACTCAAACTCTAATAAAAATACGGAGAAGGCAAACGTTCTCCCTTCGAAGACGCAAAAAAAAGAAAGTACTAAGCCAAAGGGAACTGAAGAAAAAATGACATCAAAAAGCGAGATTCATACTCTCGCTCAAAATCCTGAGAAAGGAATAAAAGTTGAGAACATAACACATCTAATATATACTTCCAGAATTGAGGATGTTTATGGAAATGGAATAGCCGGAGTTGAGATATATTGCCTAAACTGTTTAGAAAAACAAGTAAAAACAGATAGTGCAGGGATTTTTACTTTAAAAAGATATTTTGATATCAATGCTGCATTCTGGCAATCACCTATTGTAATTTCAAAAAACAATAGGATCAAAAAAGAGACAATTGACTTTAGGGAAAATTCTCCACAACCAATACATTTTTAATATGAAAAATATTATCGCTTTAGTTTTGATATTATCAACAGGTTTTAACTGTTTCTCCCAATCTTTTTCCTCATTAGTTGTATATTTAACCGACGAAGAAACTGGGTCACCTTTACCAAATGGCCTGGTTATTATTAAGGAAGCAGGTTGGGCTTCAAAGCTAACTGGAAACGACGGAAAGGCTTATTTTGATAAATCAATGCCAATTGGTGAAATACGATATATTGTAAATTTAGAGGGCTACCAAGGTAGAGAAGGTGCTTTCAACATTACAACTGAGGAAAAAAGCAACACTTTAAATATAAAGCTTGCTAAATTTCAATATGAAAGGCTTTTAATCACAGGTGAGGTAAATGACGAGAACAACAAAGATCTCATTGGAGCTACAATCGAATTAAAATACGCAGATATTATCAAAACTACAAAGACTGACCAATCTGGCAACTATTCTTTGGAATTGACACTCAATCAAACCAAGTATTCGGATAATATACTTAAGTTTGAAGTAAAATATAAAGAAGTATGCAAGCAATCGGAGGTCGTTGATTTACCAAGAAGAAATGTAGTATATAAAGATTTTAAATTAAATTGCTCAAGAGCTACTGATAAGGAGGAAAATAGGTTTTCAGGGGAGAAAAATCAACCAATATTAGATAAAGAATGTGAAAGAAAAAATACAGGAGATTTTTGCGTTGAAAACAAGTTAAAAATTCAGATTAGTGTAAATGTCGATGATCAATTTTTCATGTTCATTAATGCCGGTGAAACACAATGCTTGTATAATTTAAAACAAGGGAATTATGGTTGCCTCATTAAAAAAGCAGGTACCTACAATGTCATTAGCAAAGGAGAGATTTTAATTAAAAAGTGTGTATCGAATAAATATGTGGTAAAATAGCATTCCGCTCGCATAGCGTGACCCAAAAACCTGGCCTTGCTCACACGAATTTACAATCCATTACATTCTCTCTTCCGCTTTCCAGAACGGTAGCCTTAAAGGAAAGGAACTGAATAACCAACTTCAAGATGAGGCAGCAGGATGGAATAGGATCTTTGATTTGATAATACATGCGATGATCAGGAATGGCCACGGAGTCTTTACACCGAACTCAGCGAAACCCCTTTTACTCTGTGGAACTCCGCGCCATAAAAGCTTGGGTATTTCTAAAAATACCTTTCCCAGCCTATCTTTGTATAAAATCAATCATCAATGAGCGCCCAAACTGTATATCATCATGTCGCCGATTTCATTGCCAGCATGGATCCCAAACGGGTGCTGGAAATTAAAGCCCCCGAAACTATGAGCACCCGCTGGCATAAAGTGTTCCTAAACACGGGGTTGCTCGCGGATTTGCAACCAGCTCGCGTAAAGTGTTTCTAGTGATCGCTCGCGCTGATTTGCAACCTGCCGAGTGTAGTATGCGGCTCCCTGTTGGCATAAAGTGTTCCCAGCCATGGCCTTACCCGCTCGCACCCAATCTTCCCTTGTCTGTCAAAATCGCGTGGCTCGCCAGGGTTTTTAACCCGCTGCGGCTTGTCTTCCGCTCTCCTGAGCGGTGTGCGAAGGTCTATACCACTCGCAGTACAAAAAGCGTTTTTTGTAGCGGGGCTGGAGCCAGCAACTTTGAGCCGTATGCGGCCAGAGGCCGGAACGAGCGCGTAGTGTTGACGGTGTGGGAGGTTGGTCTCCGTCCCACCCCCGTAACAAAACCCTTAACCATCCGTTAACCACAATACCACACTTTTCTGTACATTGTCGCCTGCATTTGCCCAGACAGGGCTAATGACCCATTTAAATTTCGATATTTACAGCTATTAAAACTACGATTTTCAATTAGGTATAAATGAACACAGCCGTACACAATAAATCCATTTCCTTCATCTGGTCCATTGCAGACGACTGTTTGCGCGATGTTTATGTCAGGGGAAAATACCGGGACGTCATCCTGCCCATGGTGGTGCTGCGCAGATTAGATGCCTTGCTGGAGCCGACCAAAGAAGCCGTCATGGAAGAACTGGCTTTTCAAAAAGACGAAGCTAAATTTACGGAATGGGATGAAAACGGGCTAAGACAAGCCTCCGGGTACGTTTTTTACAACACCAGCCAATGGACCCTGCAACGCCTGCACGACACGGCCACCAACAACCAACAAATTCTACAGGCCAACTTTGAAGATTACCTGAATGGCTTTAGCCCCAACGTCAAAGAGATCATTGAAAAGTTCAAACTCAAAAGTCAGGTGAGGCACATGGCCGCAAAAGACGTGTTGTTGAATGTCTTAGAGAAATTCACCTCGCCTTACATCAACCTGACGCCTTTTGAAAAAAACGACCCCGATGGCCGGAAACTTCCGCCCTTAACCAACCTCGGAATGGGCTATGTTTTTGAAGAACTCATCCGCAAGTTCAACGAAGACAACAACGAAGAAGCCGGCGAACACTTCACGCCCCGCGAAGTCATTGATCTGATGACGCACATCATCTTTGAACCGGTGAAAGGTAAACTGCCCCCCGTGATGACCATCTACGACCCGGCCTGCGGCAGCGGGGGCATGCTGACCGAATCGCAGAATTTCATCAAAGACGAAGAAGGCGAAATCCGCGCAAAAGGCGACGTGTACCTGTACGGCAAAGAAATCAACGACGAAACCTACGCCATCTGCAAATCGGACATGATGATCAAGGGCAACAACCCGGAAAACATTCGGGTGGGCTCCACGCTTTCTACCGATGAGTTTGCTGGGACGACCTTCGACTTCATGTTGTCGAACCCGCCGTACGGCAAATCCTGGGCGAGCGAACTGAAATTCATCAAAGACGGCAAAGACATCATTGACCCCCGTTTCCAGATCAAGCTGAAAGACTATTGGGGCATTCAAAACGATGCGGATGCAACGCCCCGCTCTTCCGACGGGCAGTTGCTGTTTCTGATGGAGATGGTGAATAAAATGAAGCCGCTGACGCAAAGTCCACTCGGCTCCCGCATTGCTTCCGTTCACAACGGCAGCAGCCTTTTTACGGGCGACGCAGGCGGCGGCGAAAGCAATATCCGCCGCTACATCATTGAAAACGACTGGCTCGAAGCCATTGTGCAAATGCCCAACAACCTGTTTTACAACACCGGCATCACCACGTACATCTGGATACTGAGCAACCACAAAGCGCCGCACCGCAAAGGCAAAGTGCAACTGATTGACGCCGGACTGCTGTTTCGCAAACTGCGCAAAAACTTAGGCAACAAAAACTGTGAGTTTGCGCCGGAGCATATCCGGAAAATCGTTTCGGTGTATCAGGACATGAAGGCCGTGGAACGCAAAATCAACGCCGACACCAAAGAAGAGGAGGGCATTGCTTCGCAAATTTTTGACAACACCGATTTTGGCTACTACAAAGTCACCATTGAACGGCCCAAACGACTGAAAGCACAGTTCAGCGCCGACCGCATTGCCGAACTGCGTTTTGACAAAAGCCTGCGCGAACCCATGGCCTGGGCTTACGAAACCTTTGGCGAAAAGGTCTATACCGAACTCGCGCAACACGAAAAGGAAATCCTGGATTGGTGCGAAAAACAGGACCTGAACCTGAACGCCAAACAAAGCAAAGCGTTGGTGAGCGCAGCCCTGTGGCAAAAGCAATTGGAGTTGTTGCAAACGGCTACCGAATTGATGGAAGCCGTTGGAACAGCAGCGTACAACGACTTCAATGTTTTCCGGGAGAACGTGGACGAAGTCCTTAAAGCGACGAAATCCAAACTATCAGCAACTGAAAAAAATGCCATCCTCAATGCCGTAAGCTGGTACGACGCCGGCGCCGAAAAAGTACGGAAAGGCATGGTGAAATTGGCGGGCGAAAAATTGGCGCAGTTGCTGGCACATTTGGACTGCACCGAAAACCAGTTGGCCGATTACGGGTACTACGCCACTGGCAAAAAAGGGGAATACCTCACCTACGAAACCGAAAGCGACCTGCGGGATACTGAAAATGTGCCCCTGAAAGAAAACATTTACGCCTATTTTTTGCGGGAAGTGAAACCCCACGTGGCCGAAGCCTGGATCAATTTGGACGCCACCAAAATTGGCTACGAAATTAGTTTTAATAAATATTTCTACCGCCACAAACCTTTGCGCAGCCTCGAAGAAGTAAGCGCGGATATTTTGAAATTAGAGGCAGAAAGCGATGGGTTGATTCGGGAAATACTGAATATGTCTTGAACTTTGATTGAATTGATTTTATGAATACTGTGATTAAAAATGAATATGCCGAAAGTGAATTAACCGGAAAAATCATTGGCTGTGCCATGGAAGTACATAAGCATTTAGGCAACGGTTTTCAAGAAGTCGTTTACCAAAGAGCATTGTCCATAGAATTGCATTTACAGGGATTAGACCATGAACGTGAAAAAGAGATGCCTTTACAATACAAAGGCAATGACATTGGAACACGAAGAGTGGATTTTTTTGTAATGAATAAAATTATGGTCGAGATTAAAGCTGTTTCTCAGCTTGAGGATGTCCATTTGGCACAGGCAATCAACTATTTAGAAGCTTATCACATGGAAATAGGGTTGTTAATCAATTTCGGAAATACCTCACTTCAATTTAAGCGCGTAATGAAACCGAAACCCAAAAATCCATCCACAACATCACAAAATCAAAGTCCATCATGACCTCATTAAAATCACAGTTCAGACAATGTTACCGCCACAAACCTTTGCGCAGCATCGAAGAAGTAAGTGCGGATATTTTGAAATTAGAGGCAGAAAGCGATGAGTTGATTCGGGAAATTTTGTCTTTGAATTAAGAAAACAAAAACCTATGGTTGAAGCTTTTAAAATATGGATAGAACGAAGCAACGAGCTTGCCCGGCAGGCATTTGAGCTGTACCGGCCTGAAGTGGAGCAGCTCATCAGCAGTCAAACGACCGATGAGCACCAAATTCAACTCATGCTGGATTACTTGCTTGATTTTTGTTTCGATAGCCAAATGCTGCTGCTCTTCAAAAAGCTATGCCGCTACTATTGGGACATCAACCCGCAGGCAACCGCCGATTATATCAATTCCTACCGCGAAATGTGGGACGAGGAAAGCATGGAAAATGATGACAACTAAACTGCCAGGAAATGATAAATACAAGCCTTCGGGCGTGGTATGGCTAGGAGAGATTCCGGAGGGTTGGGAAATTACTTCAGTAAAACATGTATTAGAAATACCTATTTGTGATGGACCACATACAACCCCTCAGCTTTATGATGAAGGGATTCCATTTGTATCTGCTGAAGCAATTAAAAATGGAGAAGTTGATTTTGAAAAGATAAGAGGATTTATTTCTTTAAAAGACCATTTACTATTTTCAAAGAAATATTCACCTAAACGTAATGATATTTATATGGTCAAGTCAGGCGCTACAACTGGAAATGTAGCGATAGTTAAAACTGATATCGAATTTAGTATTTGGTCTCCTTTAGCCGTTTTTAGAGCCAATCAAAATAAGGTTATACCTAACTATTTATTTTATTACTTAGAATCATCATCTTTTAAAGTGGGGGTGGAATTGAGTTGGAGCTTTGGAACCCAACAGAATATAGGGATGGGTGTTTTATCGAATCTTCCAATTGCTTATCCCTCGATTGATGAACAAATTCAAATTGCCCAATTCCTTGGCAGCAAAACGGCTTTGATCAACCAGGCCATTGGCATCAAAGAAAAGCAAATTGAGCTGCTCAAAGAGCGCCGACAAATCCTCATCCACCTGGCCGTTACCCGCGGGCTGAACCCGAATGTGACGATGAAAGATAGCGGGGTGGAATGGATTGGGGAGGTGCCGGAGGGGTGGGAAGTGAAGCGGTTGAAAAATGTTTCAGAAGTACAAAGCGGGGTAACATTGGGAAAAACTTATGTTGGCAAAAACTTACCGAGTTTTCCATATTTGCGGGTTGCAAATGTTCAGGCTGGTTTTTTTAAATTAGATGAGGTAGCCGAAATAAGCCTACCAAGCAATATTGCTAATAAATATTTTGTGCGTAAAGGAGATATTCTTGTTACTGAAGGAGGCGACTTAGATAAATTGGGAAGAGGTACTGTCTGGGCTGGCGAAATTGAAAACTGCTTACATCAAAACCACATCTTTGCAATCAGGATTACTAGTTCTATCGTAAGTACTGAATACACATCAATGATAATGGAATCAGATTATGGCCGTAAATATTTTACAAATACCGCAAATAAAACAACAAATCTTGCATCAACAAATAGTACTAAGCTTGGCAATTTTCCGCTTATTATTCCTCCAAAAAATATTCAAGAATCAATTATCAAATATGTCAGAAATGCATCTCTTAAAATCGCCACTGCCATCGCCCTCAAACAACAAGAAATCGAAAAACTAAAAGAATACAAAGCCACCTTAATCAATAGTGCTGTAACGGGGAAGGTGAAAGTCGTCTGAATTGGGATTTGTGAGATTTATGGATGATTGGATTAAGGCACGATTTCATTGCATGGTGGTTTATGGGATTTAAAATTAGTTTATTGGGATTTAAAAATTCAAAACATATGAAAGAAGAAATAAACGATGACCTAACTTATAAGATCATAGGTTGCGCTATGAAAGTACACAGCGTTTTAGGAAATGGATTTCAGGAAGTAATCTACCAGAGAGCACTGGCTATAGAGATGGGAAAACAAGGATTGTCCTTTCAGCGGGAATTAGAAATGCCCCTGTTTTATGATGAGCAGCCCATCGGTTCGCGAAGGGTTGATTTCTTGGTAGAAAAGACCATAATGGTCGAATTAAAAGCATTAGTAAAAATTGAAGCCGTTCATCTGGCACAAGGACTAAATTACCTCGTCGCGTATAAAGTGGATAAAGGATTGCTTTTAAATTTTGGCGCCCAAAGTTTGGAAGTAAAAAGGTTAAGACATCCCAAAAACAAAGAGCATCCTTCAATCCAATAATCTCAACGTAACCTCCGAAAGCCGGTAGCCGTTAAAACAGAATCCAAAAATCCATAAATCAAAATAATCCAAATCCATGCCATCACAAACCAACGAAGCCGCCCTCGAAGCCGCCATAGAAAAACGCCTCACGGGCACCTGCCTCGAAGACCTCCGGGCGCAGGGCATCGCGTGGGATTCGGCGCAGGATCGCGTGGAGTTGTACCGGACGGGCAATGGTTATTACGTGGGCGTTCCCAATGATTTTAATGCCCGAAACGCAATAGACGAATACCGCTTTTGGGAATTCCTGCAAAGCACCCAAAAAGAAGAATTGGCCAAGTTGCAAAAGCAAAGCGACTGGAAACTCAAAATATTGGAGCGCTTAGACCGGATGATTAAAAAATACGGCATCATCCGGCTGTTCCGCAAAGGCTTGGACGTGGATGACGCCCATTTTACGTTGTTGTACCCCTTGCCGTTGGCCAGCAGCAGCGACACCGTCAAAAATAATTTCGAGAGCAACCAGTTCAGCGTCACCCGCCAGTTGCGGTACTCTTTAGATAACCCCAGAGAAGAAATAGACATGGTGCTTTTTGTGAACGGCCTGCCCTTCGCCACCATGGAATTAAAAAACCACTGGACCGGGCAGAACGCCAAAGTGCACGGCCAAAATCAATACAAATACAAAAGAGACATCGCGCAGCCCTTGTTGAACTTCGGGCGCTGCATCGTTCATTTTGCCGTGGACACCGATGAGGCGTACATGACCACCAAACTGAATGGCGCAGGCACGTTCTTTTTGCCGTTCAATCTGGGCAACAATTTCGGCAAGGGCAATCCGCCCAACCCGTTTGGCCACAAAACTGCTTATTTGTGGGAGTCCATTTTCACCCGCCAAAGCGTGGCCAACATCATCCAGCATTTTGTTCGTTTCGATGGTAAGGACACCGACCCGCTCCACAAAAAGACGCTGTATTTCCCACGGTACCACCAGTTGGATGTCGTCAGAAAATTGATTGAAGACGCCAGCAAAAAAGGCGTGGGGCAAACCTATCTGATCCAGCATTCGGCAGGCTCGGGCAAATCCAACTCCATCACCTGGGCGGCGTATCAATTGATCGAAACCTATCCGGAAAGCGACACTACCCCCGGCAGCAAAGGCATCACCAATCCCTTGTTTGATTCCGTGATCGTGGTGACCGACCGGCGGCTGTTGGACAAACAACTGCGGGAAAACATCCGGGAATTTTCGGAGGTGAAAAACATCATCGCCCCGGCGTATTCGTCTGCCGATTTGAAAGCCAGTTTGGAGAGCGGGAAAAAAATCATCATCACCACGATTCAGAAATTTCCTTTCATCGTGGACGGCATTGCCGATTTGAGCGACAAGCGGTTTGCCGTCATCATTGACGAAGCGCACAGCAGCCAGGGCGGCACGGCAGCCGGGAAAATGAACGAGGCGATGGGCAACAACGCCGGCCTGGAAAACGAAGAAGATTTTGGCGACCCGCAAGACAAAGTGCTGGAGGCGATGCGTTCCCGCAAAATGAAAGGCAATGCGTCATATCTGGCATTTACGGCCACGCCCAAAAACAATACACTGGAAAAATTCGGAACCCGGCAAGCCGACGGGAAATTCGTTCCTTTCCATTTGTATTCCATGAAACAAGCCATTGAAGAAGGGTTTATTCTGGATGTGCTGGCCAATTACACCACGTACAGGAGCTATTACGAAATAGAAAAATCCATTGAAGAAAACCCGCTGTTTGACACCCTGAAGGCGCAGAAAAAGCTAAAAAGCTTTGTCGAGCAGAACAAACAAACCATTGCCACCAAAGCAGAAATCATGCTCGACCATTTCATCCCGAAATTGGTCAATACCAAAAAACTGAAAGGGAAAGCCAAAGCGATGGTGGCCACTCAAAGCATTGAATCGGCCATCAATTATTATTTTGCGTTGAAGCAACTGCTGGAGGAGCGGGGAAATCCTTTCCGCATCGCGATTGCTTTTTCGGGGATGAAAAAATTGAAAGGCATTGACTACACAGAAGACAGCATCAACGATTTCCCGTCTAATCTCGACACCGCAAAACCCACCGACTCCGGGTACATCAGCGATAAAATTGCGCGGTATTTCGATATGGACGAATACCGGATTTTGGTTGTGGCCAATAAATACCTGACCGGGTTTGACCAGCCCAAGCTAACGGCCATGTATGTGGATAAAAAGCTGCAAGGGGTGATTGCGGTGCAGGCCCTGTCGAGGTTGAATCGCTCGGCTGATAAACTGGGGAAAAAGACGGAAGATTTATTCATTCTGGATTTTTACAACTCAACGGAAGACATCAAAGCCTCCTTTGACCCGTTTTACACGTCAACTTCCCTCAGCAAAGCCACCGACATCAATGTGTTGCACGAACTCAAAGGAACCCTCGACGATGCAGGCGTTTATGAATGGGCGGAGGTAGAAGATTTTGTGGAAAAATACTTCAATGGCGTAGACGCTCAGTTTTTGAGTCCCATCATAGACATCGCCGCCGAAAGGTTTAATGTAAGTCTGGAAATGACTGATCAGGAAAAAGCCGATTTTAAAATAAAAGCGAAGCAGTTTGTGAAGATATACGGGCAGATGGCCGCCATCATGCCGTATGAAATATTGGCCTGGGAGCAGTTGTTTTGGTTTTTGAAGTTCCTGATTCCAAAACTGATTATTGTTGACCCAACGCAGGACTCTTTAGATGAATTATTGAATTCGGTTGACCTCTCCACCTATGGTTTGGAGCGCGTAAAACTAAACGAATCCATTGAACTCGATGGTTCGGAAACAGAACTCGACCCGCAAAACCCGAATCCGAGGGGTGCGCATGGCGGCAGTGAGGTGGAAGAAGATCCTTTGGATTTGATCGTTAGGAGTTTCAACGAGCGCTGGTTTCAGGGATGGCAGGCAACCCCCGATGAGCAGCGGGTGAAATTTGTAAATCTGGCACAGAAAGTACAAGAGCACCCTGACTTCAAAGAAAAGTATGCCGACAACTCGGACCTCCAAAACCGGGAAATCGCTTTCAACAAAATCTTCGACGAGGTGATGGGCAAACAGCGCAAAAATGAATTGGATCTTTACCGGTTGATTTCACAGGATGAAGGGTTTAGATTGGCCATGCAGGATACGATAAAGCGGATGTTGAGGGTTTAGGTCTGGTGGAAAACGATAGCGTATAAGTACGTTTGAAACTAATCTGAAAAAAAACCTCACAAATATTCACAAAGTGTGAATTTTTGCGTTATTTATGCTTATATTTGAGTAAATTTCTCAAAAAAGCATAAAAATGCTACTCGAATTCACAGTTGGCAACTTCCTGTCCTTCAAAGAACCGGTTACCTTAAGCCTGGAAGCATCTGCCATTTCGGATTTCCCGGAGAACACGTTTACACAAGGGCGCCATACCCTTTTAAAAAGCACGATCATTTACGGCGCCAATGCCAGTGGCAAGTCCAATCTCATCCGCGCCATCTCGGAAATGCGGAACATCGTCCGAACATCTGTCCGGATGACTTCAACAGATGCCTTTAGCTTCACGCCGTTTTTATTGAATACCCAAACAGTAAATAAGCCGAGCTTTTTCGAGATTTTGTTTCTGGTGGATGAAGTCCGCTATCGGTATGGCTTCGAAATTACCGCCGAGAAAGTACACACGGAATGGTTATACCAGTCAAAGGCCAATGCGGAAAAGTCGCTTTTCATTCGGGACGGAGAAGCTATTGAAGTTTCCAGCAAGTTCCCGGAAGGGAAGAATCTGGAAAAAAAAACCAGAGCCAATGCCCTGTTTTTGGCAGTTTGCGACCAATTCAACGGAGCAATTGCCAAAAAAATCATGAACTGGTTCTCGAATGGCAATGCCATTTCAGGATTAGTCCACGAAAATTATCGAGGTGTCACTTTTCAACTGCTTACCGACCCTGATTGCAGGCCGGCTATTCTGGAGTTTTTGAAAAACTTAGATTTGGGGTTTGATGAAGTTCAGGTTCAAGAAGAGGACTTCCACCCGGAGCAATTGCCCGAGGGCATTCCCTTAGCGACGAGACTCCGGATTTCCTCTGATTTAAAAGGGAAAAAGGTATTCCGCTTTAAAACAATGCACGACCAGTTTGACCCGGCGGGAAAAAAAGTGGGAAAAGTAGAGTTCGATCTGGAATTTCAGGAATCTTCGGGCACCAACAAAATTTTTGATTTACTCGGCCCCGTATTCGATACGCTCCTGACTGGCCAGCTCCTGGTCGTGGATGAACTGGACGCCAAGCTTCATCCATTACTGACCAAGGCGTTGGTTGCTTTGTTCAATTCCGAAGAAAACAATCCAAATAATGCCCAATTGGTTTTTGCTACCCACGATACCAATTTACTTACTTATGGCAACTTTCGCCGGGATCAGATTTATTTTGTAGAAAAGGATCAGGAAGGCGCTACGTCGCTTTATTCACTTGCAGAATACAAGGAAGATGGCGCCCCTGTGCGCAAAGACCGCTCCTTTGAGAAAGACTATGTACAAGGCCGTTATGGCGCTATTCCTTACGTAGGCGACTTTTCAAAACTCTTTTCCAAATGGCAAGAAAACAGAAAGTCCCTAACCACCTGAAGAAACGGCTGGAGCGCGAGGAGCGAAAAAGGAAAGTAGGAATACGGCAACAAAGACAGTATTTTCTCATCGTTTGCGAAGGAGAAAAAACGGAGCCTCTGTATTTTGAAGCGTTCAAAGCCGATTTACCCAAAGGCGCTTTGCAAAATACGACCTTAGAAATCGAGGGAGAAGGAAAAAACACACTCAGTTTAATTCAGGAAGTCCAAAAAATCATAGAACGCCGGGAAAGGGCTTCGGGACGCCAATACGACCAGGTATGGGCCGTGTTCGACCGAGACAGTTTCAAAGCTGAACATTTCAATAATGCCATTTTCAAAGCCAGGGACGCTACCCCGGAAATTTTCTGCGCCTGGTCGAATGAGGCATTTGAGTTGTGGTATTTGCTTCATTTTGAATTTTATCAGGATGCGGCCTCCCGGCACGACTACCAGGCCCGGTTGGAGCAGGCTATATCGCAACGAACCGGGAAGCCTTTTCAATACCGGAAAAATGATCCTGGCATGTATGCATTACTGAAAAAACATGGGAACACCAGGCAAGCAAAACTTTGGGCCATAGAATTGGAAAACCGGCATGAAGGAGAAAACTTTGCTGATCATAACCCTTGTACAAAGGTTTACAAGCTCGTACAGGCATTAAATGACCTTTTCAACTCCTCGAAATGATCAGAAAATCAGGCTCTGTTGAAGACCGGGTACACGATCTTCTTCCCGCTCGCGCCCGATCTTCCCTCGTCTGTCAAAATCGCGTGGCTCGCCAGGGTTTTTAACCCGCCGCGGCCTGTCTGCCGGTCTCCCGACCGGCGTGCGAAGGTCATACCTACTCGCAGCACAAAGCGTTTTTTGTAGCTGGGCTGGAGCCTGCAGCTTTAACCCGTATGCAACCAGGAGTCTAATATCGTCAACTTAAGGAATCATAACCACGAAGTGGTTGAAGGTGAATAGCCCCCGATGCAATCGGGGGACAGGGATGAGCGAAAGGTAACGCCCAACCCCGAAAGGGGTTGAATGTCAATACGCTACAT
>Ga0209573_1001066_pt1 | contig 46416 bp, 36 predicted proteins | sample TNRBio252014_DNA_FD_185870 | JGI IMG/M metagenome (GOLD analysis project Ga0209573, IMG submission 185870) | Wastewater treatment Type I Accumulibacter community from EBPR Bioreactor in Madison, WI, USA - TNR Reactor_6/25/2014_ DNA (SPAdes)... | ecosystem: Engineered > Bioreactor > EBPR >... | reverse complement strand
GAAGGGGTTGAGGTTCTAAGACGAAATATATTATGACGCCAGTAAAATGTAACATGTTCCGTAATTAAAGGGGTGGACGATAACTACAAGTATCAACGTTGCAGCAACTTGGATTCATAATAGAGCCTTATTTTTTACGCCCGCGATGTCCAAACAAAATCATCCTTTATGGCGTTATATCTTATCTTGATCCCGAACCGTACAAAAGCCAGCGAAACGCGCATTACCCGTAATACAACCCAAACCCCAAATCCTATGCTTGCAATTTTTGTGGTTTTTATGGCACTCGTCATTGGTATCATCCTCATGACAACCGTTTTCAGTTTGTCGGCAGGCAAGAAACACCGCAGCAACCTACCAGAAGCCACCACAACGGAAGACAGCATCTCGGTGGGTGAACTCAAAAGTATGATTCGAGATGCTGTGGCGGAGAGCAACGCACCTTTACAAGACCGGCTCAACCGTTTGGAAAACCATCTACCTTCGGATAAGCACTACTTGGGAGACCACCAAAACCCTCAAGAAGACGTCGTAAGGAAATCCCCAAAAACAAGAACTTGACCCCAAATTTTTATGGAATACCTTGGCATTATCGTTTTATTCTGTTTCGTGTCTATGGGCATCGGCTACCTTATCGGCAAGTGGTACATTAAGAACTGGATGGACAAAAATGAACCTCCTTCCCGCTAAACCAAAACAGAAACGCCTATGAACGATCTAATCGAAGGCTTGGTTGGTGTTTTAGCCTTGATTGTTGTTGCAGCCATACCGATTTCCATATTCTTCTTTCGGTATAAAACGCAACAGTTGGCGATTGAAGCCCAACGGTCAAAAACCTCCCAAGCCGCATCCGAATCCCTCTCCCGCTCGGAACTTACGACCCTCATTCAGCAAGCCGTTTCCGATTCCGTAGAACCGCTAACAGAACGCCTTGAAGCCCTTGAGCGTAAATTAGAGCACGCACCCATACGCCAAGACTATCGCGATGGCTTAATAGACACCCTCCCCGACGACGAGCCGCCGCACAACATTCGTTCCGTTGGCAGGCAACCTTCGGGGTAACATTTTGAGCCTTGGTAGCGTCTTCAATATATGCAGTTTCGGGTATGCACCATTCATACCTTATATTGTGTGTTTCCTTTTTTCCATTCCAAACCCAAACCCGCTATGATTCACCGTTTCTGGCGCATTCTTCCGGTCGTGCTTCTCCTAAGCATCTCGGTTGCAAACGCCCAATATTGGTTACAACCCGGAGATGGCAAAACCAATAACTCGCAATTTCGTCCGCTTCCCGATTGGCCAACCCCAAATGAATACAGAACGTCTTCCGGATCCCCCGGCCCAAAATATTGGCAGCAAAAGGTGGACTACAAAATTGACGTTACTTTAGACACCACCACGCACAAACTAATTGGCAAAGAACGCATTACCTATAAAAACAACTCTCCAGATGTTTTGCGCTTTATTTGGGTGCAAATGGACCAAAACCTTTCTTCCCTAAACAACAGCCGTAACGGAAAGGCCGCTAAGTCCTTGCCCAATTCCATTCCGCCCGCCGCCCGTCGCTTTTTGAATGTAGATCCTTTCGATGGTGGCTACAATGTGACGCGGGTACAAATTTTGACCGCGCCGGGAAAATTGGTTAATGCAGATTATTGGCTGAACGACACCATCATGAAAATCAACCTCCCAACCCCACTCCAATCTGGCGGAACAGTGGTTTTTGACATTGACTGGAACCACATTGTACCGGATAATGGACGCGGTGCAAAAGAAAAAATTGCCGATGGTTGGCTATACCTCAATGCCCAATGGTTCCCCCGTGTATCGGTCTATGATGATACCAATGGCTGGCAAACAGACCAATACTTGGGACGTGGCGAGTTCCACCTTGAGTTTGGCGACTATGAAGTAAACATCACCGTGCCCTGGAACCACATTGTTGGCTCGACAGGTGTTTTGCAAAACCCAACCGAAGTGCTCACCGCCGAGCAACAACGCCGTGTGGCCAAAGCGCTGACGGTAACAGACCTCAAAGCCGCTGATCCGGTCTTTATCGTTGGGCCGAACGAGGTTAACAAGGCCGCCTTCCGTCCTAAATCTTCCGGAATGCTCACTTGGAAGTTCAAAGCACAAAATGTGCGGGATTTCTCTTGGGCTTCCTCTAAAACCTTTGTCTGGGATGCTGCCGGTTATAAATACCGCCCCAATGAGAAGGCGATTCAGCTAAACAGCTATTACCCACGCGCCGCTATGCCACTTTGGGACAAAGCCTCTACACGTTCCATTTGGGAAACCTTATATACTTATGGACGGATGTCGTTAGAATACCCGTATCCGCAAGCCTCAAATGTGAATGGTCCCGTAGGCGGTATGGAGTATCCCATGATTGCGTTCTGTGGGGGACGCCCAAACAAAGAGGGCAAATTTAATGACGCCCAAGAACGTGCCCTGATCTCGGTAAGTATCCATGAGGTGGGCCATAACTGGTTCCCGATGATTATTTCTTCGGATGAACGCAAATGGACTTGGCAGGACGAAGGCATTAACTCGTTCTACCAGTATTACAGCGAAAACGACTACGCTGCTCGCTATGCGGGAACAAAATATGGCGAGCAATTCAAAGATGGGAAATACGACAACAACCGGAACCTTGCCAAAGGTATTGTGCCTTATATGCGCCAAAAAGACCAAGTACCCATTATGATTCACTCGGACTTGATCCACACGGGTTTTGGCCCCAATGGCTACACCAAACCGGCTGCGGGCCTCTGGATTTTGCGAGAACAGGTTCTTGGTAACAAAGCTTTCGACGAAGCCTTTAAAGAATACTCGCAGAAATGGGCTTTTAAACACCCTTCACCATACGACTTCTTCCGCACAATGGAGGATGGTGCTGGTGAGGATTTGTCGTGGTTCTGGCGTGGATGGATGTACTCCACGTATGCCAACGACCAAGCCATTGCAGAAGTTAAATCTCAAAAAGCAACCGACTTGGTGGGCGACGAAAAGCGCGGTAAGAATTACTGGCGTGTAACCATCGAAAACAAAGGCGGAATGCTGATGCCCGTCGTTATGGAAGTAACCTACGATGATGGCTCGAAAGAACGCATGAAACTCCCTGTGGACATTTGGCGCTACAACGAACTGAAGTTTGAAAAAGGCTTCTTCTCCGACAAAAATGTAACCAAGGTGGTTTTGGATCCAGATGAAGTCTTTGCCGACGTGGACACGAAGAACAACACTTGGGATATAACCAAATTAGAACAACCTAAATCCCAAGAGGCTCCCGGAACGTCAGGAAACTAATACCTATTAGGAAAATTACTGTTTATATTACTCATTTTCAACCTTTTACGTGTTCACATCAGCAAACCGAACGGACGAAAATCAACCTTTCAACACCCGAACGGAGTGAAAGCGTTGATGGACAAACAAAGTGCTAATGGGTATTACGTGTTCACATCAGCAAACCGAACGGACGAAAATCAACCTTTCAACACCCGAACGGAGTGAAAGCGTTGATGGACAAACAAAGTACTAATGGGCTAATTGGTATAAGTACCTGAAATGATCTTTTAACCGGAGTATCCAAATGGGTTCTCCGGTTATTTTTTCTTCGCTCCCGCAAAAAAAGAAGCCGACACCCAAGCAGGAGGTCGGCTTGTCTTAGATTCAACAAAAAGACTTAGAGGACTTTAGGCCCCGCATTCTTGATGGCATCGGAACTACCTTCGGCATATTGCGCAAAGTTCTTTTGGAACAACTGTGCAAGATGGTTCGCCTTTGCTTCGTATGCGTCACCATTTTTCCACGTATTTTTCGGGATCAAAACCTCACTTGGCACATTAGGGCAAGAGGTGGGCACTTCAAAACCAAAACGCGGATCAACAACCACTTCTACATCGTCCAAATCATTATTGTGAATGGCATCTATAATGGCACGGGTAATTTTCAGCTTCATCCGATCGCCTTCGCCATAAGCACCTCCACTCCAGCCGGTATTCACCAACCACGCTTTAACTTCGTGTTTATTCATGTTTTCCGCCAACAATTCTGCATATTTACTGGGATGCCAAACCATAAAGGCCGCACCAAAACACGCAGAGAAGGTTGCTGATGGCTCCGTAACACCCATTTCCGTTCCAGCCACTTTTGCTGTATAGCCACTGATAAAGTGATACATGGCTTGTTCTGGCGTAAGCCGAGACACAGGCGGTAACACACCAAAAGCATCGCACGTCAGGAAGATAATGTTCTTCGGATGCCCACCCGCACACGGGATTTTGGCATTCGGGATGTATTCAATGGGGTATGCGGCACGTGTATTTTCGGTGATACTGGTATCGGTATAATCAACAGCATGCGTTTCTTGGTCATAAACCACGTTTTCTAAAACCGTTCCGAACTTGATGGCACGGTAGATTTCAGGTTCTTTTTCTTCCGTTAAATCTATGGCCTTTGCATAGCAACCACCTTCGATGTTAAAGATACCTTCCTCCGTCCAATAATGCTCATCATCCCCAATCAGGTAGCGGTTTGTATCTGCCGAAAGTGTCGTCTTTCCGGTTCCGCTTAGGCCAAAAAACAAGGAAACATCACCTTCTTTCCCTTCATTGGCCGAGCAGTGCATCGAGAGAATACCTTGTTCCGGCAAAACATAGTTCATAATGGTAAAGACACCCTTTTTCATCTCGCCCGCATACTCTGTCCCTAAGATCACAAACTGTTTGCGTTCGAAGCAAAGGTCCACACTGGTTTTCGAGGTCATACCATCGGTATAGCGGTTTGCACCAAATGCTCCACCGTTAAAGATGACATAATCTGGCTCGCCAAAGTTTTCCAATTGCTCTTTGGTGGGCCGGATAAGCATATTGTTCATGAAGAGCGCATGGTAGGGACGGGTACAAATAATCCTAACTTTTACACGATATTTGCTATCCCAGCCCGCAAAGCCATCTATGACATAAATGCGTTCACGGGTATTAATGTAGTCAATAGCCCGTTCATGGTTGATCTCAAAGGTATGCTCATCCATGCCAACGTTCACACTTCCCCACCAGATATTCCCTTGGCTATTCGGATGTACGACGATCCGCTTGTCTTTGGGGCTACGTCCGGTTTTTTGTCCGGAACGAATCATAAGCGCACCCGTATCCGAAAACGCAGCCAATTTTTCGTATTGAAGCGCCTCTTCGTATAAAACGGCAGGAGAGATATTACGTATAACATTACTTACAGTAATTCCATACTTTTTCAGATCTAAATACGACATGTTATTTTGGTTTTTGTGAAGCCATTCCAGATTATGCGCCAGAATGGATATACAGTGGTTTATTAATCAGCATTATAAGGGCATGAATTGCGCCGTAAAATGACGTAACATGGGCGGCTCCCAAATAATCTTCATGCCAGTTAATTGGTCTTTTTCTTGGTTGATCTTTTCAAAAACTTCGATCACATAATCCATATGGCTTTGGGTATAAACCCGTCTCGGAATGGCCAACCGTACCAATTCCATCGCAGCAGGTTTTTCATGGCCATCCGGCTGTTTTCCAAACATCACAGAGCCAATTTCGCACGCCCGAATACCTCCCGTTTCGTAGAGCGCCACCACCAACGATTGCCCCGGATACGCCAATGGGGCAATATGAGGCAAAAAAGCCCGCGCATCTATATAAACCGCATGGCCGCCCACTGGCCGAACAATCGGAATGCCCATTCCCATTAAAGCTTCTCCCACATACGCCGTAGAAGCGAGGCGATAATGCAAATAATCTTCCTGAACCACCTCTTCCAAGCCCACGGCCATTGCCTCCAAATCACGCCCAGAAAGACCACCATACGTCGGGAAGCCCTCCGTGATAATCAAAAGGTTCCGTGCGCCCGACGCCCAATGTTCGTCGTTCAGCGCCAACCAACCGCCCATATTGACCAAGGCATCTTTTTTGGCACTCATCGTCATGCCATCTGCATAAGAAAACATTTCTTGGACGATGCTTTTGACCGTGCGGTCTGCGTATCCATTTTCGCGGAGTTTGATGAAATACGCATTCTCGGCAAAACGGCAGGCATCAATAAACAAGGGTTTCCCATATTGTTCGCAAAGTGCCTTCGTCTCCCGTATGTTCTTCATGGATACAGGTTGGCCACCGCCAGAATTATTGGTAATCGTGAGCATGACCAAAGGAATGGCCTCGTGCTGCTCGTTCAAGAGTTTGGCCAACTTTTCGAGGTCTATATCTCCTTTAAAGGGGTAATCGGACTGTGGGTCTTTCCCTTCTTCGATGACCAAATCCAGACCAAGCGCACCAGAGAACTCCACATTGGCGCGGGTCGTGTCAAAATGGGTATTGTTTGGGATGATCTTTCCTTTTCCACCGACGATTGAGAACAAGATTTTCTCGGCGGCACGCCCTTGGTGGGTAGGAATGATGAACTTAAACGGCATCAATTCGCGAACGGCTTCCTCGAAGCGGTAGTAAGAGGGCGACCCGGCGTAGCTTTCGTCTCCTCGCATTATGCCAGACCATTGGGCGGCACTCATGGCGGAGGTGCCGGAATCGGTGAGGAGGTCAATCATCACATCTTCGGACTTCAAACCGAAGGCATTGTAGTGTACCTTTTGGATAGCAGCCTTCCGCTCCTCGCGGGTCGTCATTCTAATCGGTTCTACCGCTTTGATTTTGAAGGGTTCGATAATGGTTTTCATCATTGGGGGTTAGGGGACTTGGTTATGGATTTAAACGCGCCAAAAGTGCGCAATACTGTTTATTAATTCTTCGGCTTTCATTTCGCCATCTTTGTATGGGCCAAAAGGGTCTTCTAATTTTGCATCAGGATTGTTCAGCAAGGTTAAGGTTTGTGTAACGCTATGCGCCAAGGCATTTACATGATAACCACCCTCCAGTGTAGCAACGAGCCGCCCTTCTGCATATTGATCCGCCCACGACATCAGGGCAAGGATCATCGCATTAAATCCAGCGGTAGAGACGTGCATATGTGCCATTGGATCCATCCAGTGAGCATCATAGCCCGCAGAGACAAAGATGGCTTGTGGCCTAAAGCGTGCAACCAAGGGTTCAAAAACCCGCTGAAAAACGTGTTGATAGGTCTCATCTCCAGCTCCGGGCAATAACGGCACATTAACCGTATAGCCTTCTCCTTCCTCGCGCCCTGTCTCCTGAATAAAACCAGATTCGGGATAAAACGGGGGTGCGCCATGCACACTCATAAACAAGATATTAGGATCATCATAGAGCATTTCTTGTGTGCCATTGCCATGGTGCACATCAAAGTCCAAGACCAAAATTTTCTCTAAGCCATACTTGCGCTGTGCATATTTCGCTGCGATCGCCACATTTCCGAACAAACAAAATCCCATCGCCGCATGTGGCCGAGCATGATGGCCGGGTGGACGTAAAAGCGCCATGCCATTATCCGCCTTTCCCGAAAGAACGGCGTCGGTGATGTTGAGCAAGCCACCCACCCCGCGAAGCGCCACTTCTAAGGAATGTTGCGTGCAATAGGTATCGGGATCTAAATAACTCAATCCCTGATGTACCATATAATGCAAATGGTCTATATAACGGGTGCTATGAACCACTTTGATGTGCGACATATCGGCCTCTGGCGTCTCCAAGCGCACCAATTGATCTGTCAGTCCGGCATCACTCATCACGCTCCATACCCGCTCCAATCGGCCTTTTTGTTCCGGATGCCCGGAAGTGGTGTGTTCCACATGTGAAGGATCAAAGGTATAAACGGTTTTTTTCATAATAGAAACGGAACAATGCTCGGAGCGTTTGAAAAGCAATTTAGAGATCGCACTTAAAATACTTCAACCATTTAGCTACTTTGTAAGGGAATTTTGCACACTGCTCCAGAATCCTTTTAGATAAGGTGAATATTAAACGGAGGTTTGGTAAATCCAACAAACAAAAAGGGCGGGCCATCTCTGACCCACCCTTCTTTCGGATAAACCGTTTCGATTAGAACTTAAGACCAACCGTAATGGTTTGTGGAGCTGTAAAGTAGTTGGTTGCGCGGTAGGCGTAATCCACACTCATTTGGAAGCCACTCACGTCAATGTTCAGACCAGCGCCAGCGCTAAGACCCGTGTACATTGAGTTGTCGTTGCCACCTGTGACGCCTTGATAGCCACCACGTACAAAAAAGAGATTACGGAAGCCCAACTCAACACCACCCGTAAATAAATCCGGGCCTAAACTCGTAGAACGGAAGTTCCCAAGCAACGTAGCAGAAGCACTACCCGCCAAAGAGCGCGTATAGGTTGCACCAAAGTTCAGGGCTGCAGGAGACTCAAAGTCTTCAGCTGCAATCCGGAAAGGCGTTTGGGCAGCGTTCGATGGCTGGTTTTGAATACGGTTGAAGCGGATAAGACCATCGCCAGAGAAAGCAGCCTTTGGACCGAAGTTCAAAAGGGCAACCCCAAAGCGGAGTCCAGACTCACCAACGGTATAGGTCATACCACCATCAACCGATACGCGAGATTGGCTCAGGTCGTCAATGCGCTCGTTAGAGGCTTTAACGGTAATACCCGTTGCAATCCGGTCGGTAAGTTGACGGGAGTAAGAAACACCAATCACCGAGGTAGCCGCAGAGTACGTAACGCCATCTTCAACTTCTGGCTTTGCTTCGGTCTGACGGGAAATGTCCCCGAAGTTCCATGCGGTAAAGGTTAGCGCGAGGTTGCGAGTTCCGAGGTTTTGGGCAACACCAAAGGTGCTAATCCCAATATCGGCGACATAATTCATCCGGCTAAACAAAGCAGCCGTTCCGGTGTTGTCAGAAAGTCCTGACGGGTTACTGGCCATTGCCTCAATGGGGTTCATCCCTTTTACGGCGGTAGTGGCCACCGAACCCAACCCGATGGTGCGGGCAGTGGTCGGAACCATGAGGTGCATAGATCCTGTGGTTCCTTCTTCTTGCGCAAATGCTCCATTAGACACAAGCAAGAGGAGCAGGAATGCACATATGAATTTCAATTTCATATTTGATTCTCCTTATAAATCGGTAATACCGGGATAAAGATTAGAAGGCCGACAATTGGATCTTCTTGCGAACAACCCCAAACTTCAACACTTTCTCCCCAACATTCGGTACATCAACGTGGATCAAGTACATCCCACTTGCCAAACGCAGGCCATTTTCATTGGCCATATCCCATGTGAGGTAGCCATTTGGCGAGTTGTGTGAAAGGGTACGTACAAGCGTTCCATCAAGGGTAAATACCCGAATGGTACAATTATCTGGCAAGTCCGTAAAGCGTACTTCGTCTTTGATGTTCGAGGTCTCGAAAGCTGAAGCACCCTTGTATGGGTTTGGTGTAATACCAATACGATCCAAGCTAAAGTTCGCAGCATCTCCTTTGATGGCTTTTTTCTCCGCAGTGGCTACTTTATGAACAACACCCGGTACGTTTGGCTTGGTTGAATTGATCCGGAAAGTAGTTCCAACTTCCGGAAGTTCACGGGCATAAGGTGCGGTCGTTCCACCATTCCAGTTCACCAACACCAGACGCGCCATTACTTCATAATCACTACCCGCCAACGTCCCTCCTTTTCCAGCAGTTTCGTATTCTTTGTAGCCAGCATCACCAAATGCTTTATTTTTCGGCATATAGAAATAAAAAGCATCGGTATAGGGATCATCCGCGCCACCCGAAATTTCGTGATCAGCACCCGAAAGGTCGAACTTGCTGTTATCTGCACGCCCCGGTACTGCCGTATTTCCACCACCATTTGAGCCATTGGAGAGCATGTACGGAATCATCCGAATGTCATCTGCGGTATTATTGGGGGTATTAGAGCCAATTTGCCACAACTCAAAGGGCACGTCATAGAACAATTGCTCGGCAGCATTCCCAAAGGCATTATACCCAAGGCTTGTTGTCCCCTTAAAACGAATTTCAAAATCATAAGGGACAATAACGGGCCAACGTGCACCATCACGAGGTACGCGGTTGATAAATGCGGCATAACCAGCACGTGTACCATTACTCGAAGTACCTGCTGCGGCTGTGCTGTTTGAGAACGTATGAAGCCCCCAACCCAGACCTGTACCCGTAGCTTTTTGCTGAAGCGCAATCGCCGGACGGTCGCGGGTTCCAGCCATCGAACAGGTTGGGTCTGCTTCGCCTGCAGGACCCATACAAGGAAATCCAGAAGCATTGAAAGCAAAGGTACCCATTTCAGGCACGGCAAGAGGTCCGCCCGCGTTGGCAACTACTTGGAAGGACTTAAAGTTATTTGGTGCACCATATACGGTAAATTGCAAACCATCAATTGTGGTTACGGGTGCATTCTCAGGTGCATTCGTTCCCAAAGTCTGGACTACTTTTTTCCCATCCAACACCACCGTATTGTTTTTTGTAACATTGATGATGTCGTAGGTTTTGTACTTTGTGGTTCCGATTGTATGCTCGTAGAACTTCACTTGATACTCATCACCCGTAATCGCGGTTGGATCTACAACGGTGGCCGTAACATAACCATCGGTGGCAGCCCCAACAGAAGAACTTGTGATGACGTCTCCAGCTTTGGCTTGTAATTTGGTGCCGCCATTGAGCGCCTGTGCATCTGTTGGAACAAATTCAACACGCTTTTCAATTCCAAGCAGTACTTTTGGCACCCCTGCCGGATTGTAGGCATAGGCTTGTACCCCAAAATAGGAGCTTTGGTAGTTTACCACGCCATCCACAATATGGGATGATTTTAGTCCAGAATCGCTACCCGCTACGACAAGTGCGGACGCCAAGGGGTCGTTTTCATCCACGTCATAAATCCGTTGGATTCCATTGTTTTTGTCATAGATAGCAATCACGGTTCCTTCTTGGTCAACCGCACTGGTATATTGCTTCACAACATAGCCTTCCAAATCGTAGCTATATTTCGCTTCTTTGTAGCTATCCAAGTAGTTATCGCTATTGGTAGCCCAAGACCAGTTCAAGAAGATTTGGCCATCGTTCGAGGAAACGGTTACGTTTGGCGCATCTGGCGGGTTGGGTGCCACAAAGTTGTTGTTGAACAAGTCCTGTGCTTTGGTGTCTGCCAAACGGAGTTTAGCCAACGAACCAAGAGCAGTTTTTGCACGTGCCCAAACAATACCATATACAATTTCTTGCACTTCACCCGGCTTCATCGTCCAAGGACCAGTGGACATCACAAAGCGGCGGTCACCGTTCGGGGAACGACCACCAGCACCGTTGTTGTTCATCTCAGACCAACCTTTACCCGTTACAGGATCACCCGTAAAGGCAAAGTTGGTGTATGGTGGGTTTCCGCTCGATCCATCACCCGTAGCCGACAAGCGGCGACCGTCACGGCAACGACCCGTTTGCGCATAGCGATACTCGGTACTACTTGCAGCAGGGTCACCACATACGGGGCTACCATTTAAGAAATAGTGGAAATAGGTTACGCCCAAGCGTTTGCCATCTACCAAAGGACCTTGGAAGAAGTCATACCCAATGGCTGGCGGTGCAGAACCATAGCCATGATCGCCACCATCCAATTCATCCGAGTTATACACATAGCCCAAACTCAACGTAGTATCTACACCCAGATAATCATCTGAGGAATCCCCTAAGTCCACATCAGACCAGAGCGAGAGCATGGTTTCGGTCAGGTTAGACTTGCCTTTGTAAATGATTTTGGTGCGATAGAACGTCATATTGCCCAAGTCACCTGCTTGGTTAAACGCAAATGCCGTGGTTTGTACTTCAACCCCAATCGGGTCGGTGCTGGTACGTTTATGAGCGTTTCCTACGTCGTTCATTACCCACCAAATCATTTGATCCCCACTCATTTCTGGGCGGTCACCTTTGGTGATGTCGTAGTTGTTCGGATTACCATCGCCGTCTTTTACGGGTGCACCAATTTGCCAAGGCCACTCTGCAATATCCGAGGTGGCAACCCCTGTTTCATTCAGCGTGGTAATGTCGCTCAAAGACACTTTGTAAATGCGGTCATAGGTCGAGCAGTCTGCTGGTGGATTCCCATTGGCATCCAACGGCCCGGGCCAGAACTCCCAAGTGCCATAAGTGGCAGCCGCCATACGGAGTTTGTTGTCGCCCTCGGTAATCCCACTCAACCAAATCCCACCAGCGAAAATGGCATCTGCCTTACCACCTTTGGGGACAGTGTAAACGTTGGGGTCACCATTCCAAAACAAGCCCCCCACGTTCAGGATACGCGCCCGAACGTTGTTAACGTCTAAATATTTTTCGGCTTTCCCAGTAACACAGTTCCCAACCGTCTGAGCCTCGGCGCGGGGCGCAAAGAAGGCAAAGCAGAGAACAGTGGCCAAGAAGGAAAGTCCTTTATGGATGTAAGAATGCATTTTTGATTCTCCTCAAAATTGTTTTAACACCATGTGACCCCACCAGAAGCAGGATCACATGGTAAAGGAATCCTTAGAAGGTGAAACGCAAACCAAGGCGGGTCATACGTGGCAAGCCATATGCACCTCGGTTGTTGTTGGCAATTAAGGAATACTGATCACGACGAAGGCTACCTACAGGATACTTTGCAAGACCATCTGGCTCAATCAAGAAGCCATCATAGCTTGGCAGGCCAGTAGCGGCATATACACCAAAGATGTTTTCTTGGTTCAGGAGGTTCTGTACTTCGAGATAAGCCACCATATTGGCTTTGCCGAGTGCAAAACGACGGTCAACCTTCAGGTCAATACGGCTCGTAGGAGGCATTTCACCGTTGTTGATCCCACCAACCAAAAAGCCAGCTACTTCAGGACCCGGAGAAATGGCATCTACCGCACGACTACGCATGGTGTAAGGACGTCCGGTTTTGAACACGCCCAATACGTTCACCCCAAAGTTCTCCAGAAGGTGCATACCCGCGATTTCTGGACCTTCTCCGTTACCAATACGATAGTCCAAAGAAACGTTTACCGCATGGCGACTATCGAAGTTCATCCGACTAAGGAAGTTTGGATAGAAGGGGTCTTCACCACCTAACCAAGAAATGTTACCAAAGGTTGCAGGGTCAGATCCTGTTCCTTCTGCAAACGAGAGCGTATAGTTTACGTTCATTTGGAAGCCTTTCATCCGACGGAGTTCCACCTCGGCTTCAACACCTTTGATAGAAGCAAAGTCCACGTTTTGACGTTGGTCATTCGCAGACCAAGGGTAGGTAAAGATGAGTTTACGGTTACCCACTTGGCCTTTTTGTTGACGGATAAATCCCGTAAGGGTAGCAGCCATTTTTTCGCCGAGACGTTGACGGAAGCCGAGTGAGTACTCGATGGTACGGGGCGGCGCAAGGTCGGTATTGCTGGTCAAACTACCCGAATTTTCCCGTTGAAAGCGTAAATAGCCATAGGTCGAAAGGTAGTTGGAGCTTGGGCGCTGAGACGTTACCCCATAGCTTGCAAAGAACAAGGCTTGGTCAGTTACAGGGAAGCTCAACCCGATACGTGGCATGAGGTTCAAGCGAGGCTTGTAGTCCTTAAATACGTTCGGGGTTAAGTCATCCGACTTAGAAACGTGCTTTGCACCAAAGTCATTGCGGAGTTGAATGAAGGTGGTTGCTTCGCCATTGGCATTGAAGAAATCTCCTTCTACGCTACGATAACCCACAATCGCTTGCTTGCTATCACCATCTTTATACAATACGCCAAAGTCTTCTCCAATATTGGAAGGACGGTTGGCTACTTCGTTGGCACGAATGATCTCAACCAACGCATAAGGGTCTTTCAAAACAAGTGCATTGTTGTCGAAGATGTCCGCACGGAGACCAAGGTTCAATACCAAGTCTTTGTATTCGATTTTGTCTTGGACAAAACCACCAAAGAAAATAGGACGGTAAGGCGCAGTATTGCCATAGCTCTTGTCTAAGGTAGAGTTTTTGGAAATCGCCACCAAGTTTGCAATGTCCTCCGTATCGGTTTCTTCGGTTCCAAGAAAATTGTAGCCGAAATAAGCAATGTTTTTATCCAATGCACCAAATACGAGGTCATTCCATGAAGACACTTTACCTTGGTCTTTCAAGGCTACTTCCACATTGCCATCATCATAAAGGCGAGCAAGCGAAGCGGGAGCTACGGAGTATGAACGCTGTGTTTGTTGCTCGTATTCTGCCCCAAATTGGATTTGGTGGATACCTACCTGTGTGGTTGCCTCGGCAGAGAAGTGCGTTTTTTGGGTACGGCTTTTTGCAAAGTTCGGCAAGAATGCACCCGGCATGGAGTAGAAACCATTCACCCCTATGCTTGCAAATACACCATCTTTTGCAATTTGGTTAAAAGCAATATCCGTCAGCGCTCCACTGGTTAAGGTGGAGGTTGAAGAACGGTATTTTGCGTTCATTGCATTGGCTGCATGGTCAACATCGCCATAGAACAAAGCATCTTCTACTTTATTGCTGAAGTTAGGATTATAGGAAACGCTATTTGCGTCCACATAGTCAAACTGCAATTGATAGAAAGTATTGTTCGAGAGACGGTGTGTGAGGGTCGCAAAACCTTGACGGTTGCTGCTTTCGTTTTGGGTAAAGAAGTTATAGTTCGAGATGGCCGTTCCGCCACCACCATTATTGTTGGTTGTCTGCGAACCACCCACGCGAAGACGGATTTCTTTTGAAAGATCAAACGTCATGTTACCGCGAAGGTTCAGGCGCTCGAAATTGTCACGGCTGGCCGCACGCATTTCATATTTGTCAATGGGCAATACTTCCCCTTTGCGCCACATTTCAACAACGGTTCCGCCCACCAAGTACAACTTATTGTCTGTGCCCAAGTCCACTTTACGGACTTCGTTACCATCTTTGTCAATGAAGATCAGGTTATTGCCATCATATACAGGTAAATGCGTTGCGGCGTCCACCTTAATCCGTGTACCATCTGGCAAGTCTCCGGGCAAGTCCACATAGGACTTTACACCAGCAGCATTAACCACCGCAAGCACTTGCGGGCTGTTTTGCCACTCTGCGACCAATGCTTCTGGTACTGATGGGAATTTCCTCCAAGAGGGGTTCGTGTCCAATTGATTCGTATAAGAACCAGAGGCGAAGAAACTGACTTTCCCCTTAACAATTGGACCGCCTAATGAAGCCTCAGCCAAATTATAGCCATAGGGATCCAAGAATTGTGAGGATACGCCTTCTACGGTTCCAAAGAACTTGGTGGCACCGGATTTGGTGGTAATGTTTACCACACCCGACATCGCATCGCCATAGCGGGCCGAGATATTGCCCACCATCATTTCTTGTTCCGAAATAGCGCCTTGTGGGATGGCCAAGTCTCCGGTACGTATCCCGTCAACATAGTAAACAATTTCACCACTCCGACCACCGCGCGCATTCGAGCCACCACGGTCGGTGGTAGAAATACCGGCTTGGATGCCGAGCGCGCCGTTTACACCACGCACTGGCAAGTTCTGGATGTCCTCACCACTAATCGTTTTTTCTGCCCCAACTGCATCCTTTGCGATGAGTGGCTTTTCAAAAACGATATCCACAGAAGCCACGGTCGAGTTCTCCTCGGCGAGGACGATGTTTAGTTCGGTGGTACGTCCGGAACTAATCCGAACGCCCAATTCTGTTTTGGTTTTGTAACCGACGAACGTTGACCGCACATTGTACGCACCGACTGGCACCCCAATGATGAAGTAATTTCCGTTAACGTCGCTTACCGCTCCCAACTGAGTGCCCTCCACCTGAACGGTAGCACCCGGGATTGGAGTTCCTGCAGCAGCATCGGTGATGCGCCCAGAAATCTTACCCGTGTTTTGTGCCAACGCCAGGAACGGTAAGCAAAGCAGTGTAAGCACTAGTGTACTCCATTTGCGAGACATATGCTACCTCCTCCGTAATGGGTTGTTTGGTAATGATTTGGGTTGTTGTTTGTTTGGCTGAATCTAAAGTGGGGTTCACTTCAGGGTTGGCTGATAAAAAACCGTCTTTTGAGCAAGGAGGGCTAATCCATATTCGCAAGACGGCGGTTGTTTTCTTAATTGGTGGACAGCGGGTACTGCCTTAGCCGGAACGTAAATTGAAAAGCAGTATCGCGTTTTTTCCATATCCTTTTTCTTTTAGGCTTAGGGGTGGGTTTTATAAAGTTCAATATACGATGGCCTGTATGAAGCTTAAATATAGCACGCCAACAAGTTTAATGTCAAGAAAAACAATTCTCCTTTAAAAATCAAGGCCATTTCACATCCCCATAAGCAATTTCAAAAAAAAGGGCTAACAAGTTGTTTTTAATGGACAAACCTCAAAAAACAAAAGATCGTCCCTCTACCAGTTTAGCACCTATTTATATGCATATCAACCTAAGATATTTGTTTGCAAATTTCTATCCAGCAAGCCATTTGTTTAACGCAAAGGCTGAAATCTTAAAAATCTTATAGGTGGAAGCGTTATCTACGTAAAAAATCGGGGTAAAAAAAACGAAAGAACAAAGATTGTCTCCTTTACAAAGCACCTCCCCAAACCAGTACCTTCTCAAACCAAGAGAGCCGTCCATAGCAGACAGCTCTTTCGTCATGGTACTTGTATCAATGGCCTTAAGGCACAAAAACCACTTTCACGTTTTTGACCCCGTCAATGGCAGCAATTTGTGCTTTAACGGCATCTGTCATGGCATCATCCACACATACGGCGGTAATGGCTTCACCACCCTTTCCGGAGCGCCCAAGCGTGAAGGTTGCAATATTGATTTGGTTTTCCGCCAAAATCCGCCCCACTGCCGCCACCATACCCGGACGATCCACATTGGTATAGAACAAGATATGCCCTTCCGGCTTAACTTCCAATGGATAACCGTCTATCTCTACGATGCGTGGGTTTTCTCCCACAAACACCGTTCCGGTTAATTTCCGGGTTCCCGTTGTTGTGACAAAGGAGACTTCTAACAATTCGGTGAAGGCGCCGGCATCATCACTTCGTTGTTCCTCGAACACTACGCCCATTTCCTGTGCAATCACCGAGGCGTTGATGTAGTTCACGTAACTATGCCATTTAGACAAAATCCCGCGCATCACAGCCAAAGAAAGCAACTCGGAATAGCGCTTGGGTACATCCCCCATACAGCGTACAACCACTTTTTGGAGCGAGCCATCCATGAGTTGTCCTGCTACTTGCCCTAATTTCTCTGCCAATTTCAAGAAGGATTGAACTTCGCTACGGGCGGCCATACGAATGGCAAAGGAGTTCACGGAGGTACGAACAGAACGGCCTTGTAGAGCCTCGATCAATTCGGCGGTAACTTCCTCCGCCACTTTAAGCTGTGCTTCTTTGGTAGAGGCCGCAATATGTGGTGTGGCCACCACCTTAGGATGTTCGATAAGAGGACGAAGGCTGGGGCCGGGTGGCTCGGCAGAATACACATCAAGCGCCGCCCCGCCTACTTGTCCGGACTCTAACGCCTCAAGCAGTTCCAATTCGTTGATGATTTCACCACGAGCGCAGTTTACCACCAAAACCCCTTTCTTACACTTGGCAAAGGTTTCGCGGTTCAGCAAGCCATTGGTTTCCTCGGTCAGTGGTGTATGCACGGTAATGATGTCACTTTGCGCATACAGTTCATCCAGCGAAACCAAAGCGATACCCAACCTTTCCGCCACGGCATGGTTCAACATCGGATCGAAAGCCACAACATTCATCCCAAAACTTCTCATGCGCTCGGCAACTGCCCGTCCGATTTTTCCAGCACCGATGACGCCCAATGTTTTGCCAAAAAGTTCGGTTCCATTAAACTTATTGCGTTCCCATGCACCCGACTTGAGCGACGAATGTGCTTGAGGCAAGTGGCGAGCAAGGGATTGCATCATGGCGCATGTATGCTCGGCGGTAGAAAGCGTGTTCCCATCTGGCGAGTTCATCACCAATATCCCTTTTCGGGTGGCGGCATCCAGATCCACGTTGTCCACACCTACTCCCGCACGCCCAATCACTTTCAGGTTGGGCGCAGCCTCCATCAGTTCTGGCGTGATCTTGGTTCCGCTCCGGATGATCCAGCCTTCGTATTCCGTCAAAATGGCAACAAGTTCTTCTTTCGGGAGTTTCAGTTTCACATCCGCCTGGATGCCCTTTGCTTCCAGCATCTCGACGCAGGCTTTATCTACTGCATCCGTAATAATGACCTTTTGCATAGTTGTTTATAGCATAAAAATGATAAAAGAATAAACAATTTTATGGGAGCAAGATCGCCCATGGGCTTAGCTGCATAGTGATAGGATTTCCCGCCTACCGTTTTTTTTGACTGCCGAGGATTCCACAATCTGCACTTCTAACCCTTTTTCAGCGAGTACCTGATGCAACATGTGCCGCGTAGAATGCCGCTCTTTTTGGTTAAGTTTATCGAACTTTGTCAAGACCACCACATACAAAACAGGCAATCCCTTCATAAAGTCCATCACCTCTTGGTCTAATTCAGTAGGGGCATGACGGCTATCTATGAGATGAAAAACAGTTTGTAGGTTTTCACGTTCGTTCAGATACCGCGAGATGAGTTTCCCCCAAGATAGCCTATTTGTTTTGGACGTGCGTGCATAACCAAAGCCGGGTAAATCCACAAAATAGAAGGCTCGGTTAACAAGGTAAAAATTGAGGGTTTGGGTTTTCCCCGGCGTACCACTAGTATGCGCCAAGCCTTTACGCTCCGCCAGCATATTAATGAGCGAACTTTTCCCTACATTCGAGCGCCCGATGAAGGCGTATTCCGAAAGGCCATCTTCGGGCAAGTCTTTCCAGCCGGAAGCGCTTTTTACAAACTTTACCTCCAACGGTGCATTTTGTGGCGCGGGCCATTTTTCAGGCTGCTTGGCAGCGTTGCGAGGAGTTTCCATCTTTCAAAGATAAAGAGCATGGGCGCACCCTAATGCGACACGCCCAAAATGTTAGGTTTAATTAGGCTTTGAGGGTGGCAGCGACCGTTTCGCCAATAAGCGCTGGATTCTCCACGATGGTGGCACCAGCGGCCTTGAGAACAGCAAATTTCTCATCGGCAGTACCTTTCCCACCGGAGATAATGGCTCCAGCATGGCCCATTCTACGCCCCGGAGGCGCTGTTTTCCCTGCAATGAAGGCAAAGACAGGCTTTGTCATGGTTTTGATGAATTCAGCCGCTTCTTCCTCGGCAGTTCCGCCAATTTCCCCAATCATCACCACAGCCTCGGTCTCGGTATCGGCCTCGAACAACTCCAACGCATCCCGAAAGCGCGTCCCAATAATGGGATCACCACCAATTCCTACGGCAGTTGTCTGGCCTAAACCACGACGGGTAAGTTGATCTACCGCCTCATAAGTCAGCGTGCCAGAACGAGAGACCACACCCACTGGGCCGGGGGTAAAAATCATGCCGGGCATAATCCCTACTTTTGCCTGATTTGGCGTCAGTACACCGGGGCAATTTGGCCCTACAAACCGTGCCCCAATTTTTTTCCCGTAGTGATAAACAGGCAACATGTCTTTGACTGGTATGCCCTCGGTGATACAAATCACCAACTTAATGCCTGCATCGAAGGCTTCCAGAATGGCATCTGCGGCAAATGCCGGAGGCACAAAAATGATAGAGGTGTTGGCGCCTTCGGCTTCTACGGCCTTTTGTACGGTATCAAATACCGGACGATCTAAGTGCTTGGTGCCACCTTTTCCGGGCGTAACGCCCCCGATAACGTTCGTCCCATACTCGATCATTTGCTCGGCGTGGAACGTACCTTCCTTTCCGGTAAAACCTTGAACCACAAGGCGGGTATTCCGATCTACAAGGATGCTCATACTATTTTGGGCTTATTAAGGGTTATGGTTTGGGTGATGTTCGTTGTTGTTGAAATTGTTGAATATGGGAAAGTAAGCAACAGCACGAGAAAAAAACGTGAAGCAGATCGGCATTTCATGCGAAAGTTTGTGGAATTGACAAGAACAACCCGGCTTCTCTTCCTCAACCAACGATCTAGTTGCTTTTTTACAGCGAAACCATATCATACCAAGTAGCTATTAAGCACATGCTTTATCCATCAACGCTTCCACTCCCTTTGGGTGTTGAAAGGTTGATCCTACTTCGTCAGTTCGCTTTGCTCATGTCAATACCTAAAAGATCAAAAACGACTAATATAAATTTTCCCTAATTGGTATCAGGTTAGCCTGTCCATACAAAAGCCTCGCCTTCCTTCAACACGGAGAATGCTTCTGGCGAAATGCCCTGTTGCTTAAGGGCTTTTTCTAAGGCGATTAACGGGTCGCTTTGGCCTTCATCCGCCATTTCAAAGGTTCCATAGTGCATGGGAATGGACGTTTTAATACCCAACTCACGGTGTATCTGCACAGCTTGCACGGGAGAGACATGCACCGGCGACATAAACCACTCTGGGCGATAAGCCCCGATGGGCAATAAACCCACCTCAAATCCCTCCGGAAATCGCTCCTTTATTTGATGGACAAATGGCCCATATCCGGTATCGCCCGCAAAATAGAGCTGCTTGCCTTGTACCTTTAGCACAAAGCCCGCCCAAAGCGTTTTGTTGCGATCGGAAAGCCCTCTCCCAGAAAAATGCTGCGCCGGAACACAAGTCAGTTGTACCTGCTCCGCCAAATTGAGCACATCCCACCAATCCAACTCACGAATATCCACGAGGTTCTGGGCCGCCAGAAATGTCTTATTGCCCAGCGTTGTCACAATTTTGCACCCAAACCGTTGTTGTAGTTGGCGAAGGGTTTGCGGATCGCAATGGTCGTAATGGTTATGGGTAAGAAGTACCACATCTATTGGTGGCAAATCTTCAAAACGGATACCGGGTGGCCGGACGCGCTCGGGTCCCAACCAAGTGAACGGGCTTACCCGACGCGCATACACGGGATCGGTGAGGATGTTTAGGCCGTTACACTGTAGCAACATGGTTGCATGGTTAATGAACGTGATGCGTAAACCTGTCTCTATCCGGCTGGGTGGCTTTTCGCCATAGGGCTGTTCGGCAAAAGGCGGCCAATACCCTACATTCTTCCGGTTTATACGCCACTTAGCCACATCCCAAACCCCTTTTTGCGGCACATCGCCTATGTTATGGAACTGCGTACCATCAAAATGGTCACTTGGGGGGCCAGTATATCCCGGCGCCGAAAACGAATGGTCTGCCAACCAAGCGCCTATGCCACTCAAGGCCAATAATCCTCCAAAGCCTTTAGCGGCCTTTCGGAAAAAGATTCTACGGTTCATGTTTGTCGTTAATCAAAATTTTGAACGCATACCGCTCACCGCTCGAAAGGTTGCAGACAAACGTATTTTCAATCCCTCCCCACCTTTTTTATGATGCTACTATTGCACCTCTCCTACATTTGTAGTACATTAAAACTACAAACGTAGTACATTATGAAAAGACGCATTCTACATCCCATAGGAGAAGCCGAATTGGAAGTTCTCCAAGCGGTTTGGCAGATGGGCGAAGCCACCGTAGGCCAAGTACACGAGCGTATTCTCACACGCCGAGAAGTGGCCTATACCACGATAATGACGTTAATGAAGCGCTTAACCGACAAAGGCTATTTGTCTTATCAGAATCACGGGAATACCTATCATTACCAAGCTCAAGTGACTTCAGAAGCGTTTAAAGCATCCATGGCTTCGGAAGTGGTGGAAAAGATTTTTGATGGCTCGCCTATGGCCTTGGTACAAACACTTTTTAAACAAGAATCTTTCTCGGAAGAAGAACGTGCCGAAATCGAAGCACTTCTCGACCAGATTCGCGCCCACACAAACCCTTAATTTAGAGCATCATGACCGAATACTTGGGAATAACCTTACTCTATAAGCTATGGTTTCCAATGGGTATCTGGACTATCCTTACCATTGCCATTGTGCTACTTTCGCACCGATCCTCTATTCTACATCCTTCCGTTCGGTACCAAGTGCTTTGGTTTGTCATTGGTTTATTACCCATTGGTTTGGTGGCCATTTCAATTTTTCCCTCACCTATATTACATAAGGACAGCGCGATTCTCATTCTTCCGGACAGGGAGCTTGAAAAACGGATCATACATTCCGCCACGAGCATCCCCTTCAACGCCAACCAAGAAAGCGATTTAGAAGTTGCAATGCCTATTCGTCAACCAAGCAAGACGGCTGATTGGTGGCATGTTTTGAATGGGGTTAGTATAGGTTTTGCTGGTCTTGCCTGCCTCTGGGCTTTCCTCCGAATAGCCCGTTTGATTCACGAGCATCTCGGATTGATTCGATTTAGGCAAAGCCTTTCCGAAGTTTCTATCGCGTGGCAAAAGGCTGCCCTCCAGCGCATAAATTTGCCTTATGAAGTCCAAATCACCCATTCAGAGAACCTTCACTCGCCCATCACCTTTGGCTGGTCTAATCCCTACATTGTTCTGCCTACGCCTTTGTTAGAAGACCAAGACAGCGCCAGAATTGCCATCTTGCACGAACTAAGCCATATACGTCATCACGATTTTGCCCAGCAATATTTTTTACGTTTTTTAGATGCAATATTTGCCATTAACCCCATGATGCGCTACCTCATTCTACAACTTGAAACCGAACGGGAGATATTGCGAGACCAAGAAGTTGTCCATCAATCAGAGATTCCAGTTCATGTCTATGCGACGACGCTCTATAAACTTGCAACTTCCTATGCGGGAAAAACCTCTTTTACAAACGCTTAGCCCAAAAAAACAGATGCAATACCCTTCTCTTGCCATTTATGCGGTTGGCCCAGAAACAAAGTTGAAAGTCCGCCTTGTGAACCTTGTCCAAGGAGGTTTACCGAGACCTGACAAATTGTGGAAAATCACCTTTTTGCTAATAATCTTTGGTATTACCATTCTATTTTTCGGGGTTAGGTATTTTGGAGATCCACCGAATACACCATCTACTTTCCAAGAAGAAAAAGATTTTGTCCCGCAAAAGAACCTTAATGCTGCTACATCCGACGATCCGTATGCCTCTACTATGGTTCTCACCAATATGACTTGTTGGATCGGTGAAAAAAGGGTTTGCACACACCAAACCACGTTCAACATTGAACGAATTGGGGTGATCTACCTGCAAAACATGGGCTTGATAACCTTTTCTTTGAAACCCTTCTCGGATGCAAAACCGATTGGAAAAGTGGAAGGAAAGGAAATAACCATAAACCTTCCAACCCAGAAAATGCGTTTGGTCTCCATGTTTGATGTTCTTATAAAAGCAGCGGACAAGACTCACGTTCTTTATGCCAAGCAAGATTTACAGTACGATTATCGCAAATTAATAGGTACTGCACCCGATTACCAGCATGTAAATACGTTACAGATGGCAACTTCCTTCGAGGGGAAACCAGAAAAAACCATTTTTGGCATTACAAAAACGAGTACCTATGAAGCCCTTTATCCCAAACGTCCGAAACCACCCCTTGCAATACACTACACCTCCATCCAAGTAGCAGACCAGATTTTTACCGCAAACCTCGGCCAGCCCCAAGGGCAAATGTGGCTATTAAAAGGGGATGAGACCCCTACAACCAAGGACATTGTTACCTTAAAAGGCTTAGAATCCCTTGGCCTCTTTCAATTTTCTCTCCTTCCTTTTCAAAATGCAACCAAAACGGCTTGGGTAAATGGAAATACCTTACAAGTAGAGACGGAAGTTGGTTTACTCCAGATTACCTCCTCGGAAGACATCCTCTTGACCGAAACAGGGAATTTGTGGTTCCTCTTTACCCCATCCACTCCCAGTCAAAAAGAGGAAGTTCAACACAAACTTGCACAGTGTCGCAAAGATTTAAAAAGCGCTCCTGACTTTGCCGAGAAAGTTTGTAAAGAAGGAGGTCATATGCACCCCATCTATTTTTCTCGGAGAGCCTCTTAACGTACCGGCCATCGAACACCCGTAATGGCTTCGGTTTCTGTCCAGAGCGCCTCGCCCAAAGTCTCGTCGTAGCTTAGTGGAATGGATTTTATGGCTTTCCGCTTGCTAAAATAACGCCCGCTAATCCCTTCCACTTCGGGAGACGCTGCCAAATAGACCTGCGTGGAAGCGCCTTTCTCTACGGAAATAGCCGAAAGTTTCTTCGCAAAACGCCAAACCCCCACAAAGAGTTTGCCAATGGTTCCAGAGGCATTATTGTCTCCAAAATCGGAGGCTACAAATCCCGGATGCAAGCAATTGATACTTACGCCGCTCCCTTGCAAACGCCGATGAGCCGCATAGGTAAACATAATATTCATCAATTTGCTATTACAATATTGCCCCCAGCCACTGTATCCCTGCTTCATTTGTAAGTCAGAGAGGTTTATTTTACCGGGTCGGTGCGCATCGGAAGCCACATTGACCACCCTTGCCCCTTTTGTTTGCTGCAAAAGACCCAAAAGCTCGTGCGTCAACAAAAAATAGTTGATATGATTAAGTGCAAATGTCATCTCAAGACCGTCCGGACTTTCTTCGTATTTCAAAAACATGGCTCCGGCATTGTTCAGCAAGACATCGAGACGGTCGTAACGGGCTTTAAAATCGCTCGCTAATTGTCTCACGGCAGCCATCGAGGACAAATCTGCCACCAAATAGTCTAATTTGTTGTGGCTTGTTTCGCGTTGTACCTCGGAAATGATCCGTTGGCACTTGCCCTCGTTCCGGCCCACGAGTACAACGTGAGCACCTTTTTTAGCCAATTGTTTTACGGATTCCGCCCCAATTCCGGCAGTCGCTCCCGTGACCAAAATGATTTTGTTTTCCATGATGTTCTAAAGGTTTGAGAAAGTTAAAAACTAAACCAAGAAGCCATTGGTTGGTTGCCCCATTGGCCGCATTAAACCTACAACTCAACCGGAATCGCTTTTCTTCCCGTTTAATTCGTTTTGGCAAATTCACACGGCTTCACTTTTTCTTTAGCTTTGTTAAAATAACCTTTTTCCGATTCACCATTATACTGCATTTATGAGTCAAGCCCTTTCCAACACAGCATCCATTTTGGCGGACAAAGCCGAATATTATTTGGGATTCAACGCACCCAAGATCAGCAAAGACCAACTTCACTTACCCGGAGCTGACTTTGTTGACCGCATTTTTGGTATTACCGACCGGACGCCACAGGTTTTGCGTTCGCTTCAAGCCATGTACGGAGCCGGACGTCTGGCCAACACGGGCTACCTTTCCATCCTGCCCGTTGACCAAGGCATCGAACACTCTGCCGGAGCCTCTTTTGCCAAGAACCCCATTTACTTTGACCCCGAAAACATCATCAAATTGGCCATCGAAGGCGGATGTAATGCGGTTTGTTCTACCTATGGCGCACTTGGGTCGGTAGCACGGAAGTATGCGCATAAAATCCCGATGATGCTTAAAATTAACCACAACGAATTGTTGACCTATCCCAACAAATTTGATCAAATTATGTTTGCGCAGGTCAAAAATGCGTGGGATATGGGCTGTGTCTCTATTGGCGCAACGGTATATTTTGGATCTGACCAATCCACGCGGCAATTGATGGAGGTCTCCGAAGCATTTGCCTATGCACACGAACTTGGGATGTCCACCGTTTTGTGGTGTTATACCCGCAACAATGCCTTCAAGGTAAATGGCGTAAACTATGAAACGGGTGCAGACCTTACTGGCCAAGCCAACCACCTCGGCGCAACCATCGAAGCCGACATCGTGAAGCAAAAACAACCGGACTGCAACGGCGGCTTCAAAGCCCTAAACTCCGGCAATTCCAGCTATGGCAAATTGGACGAACGTATGTACACAGACTTGGCAAGTGACCACCCGATTGACCTGACGCGCTACCAAGTGGCGAATGGCTACATGGGTCGGATCGGCCTCATCAACTCCGGTGGCGGTTCTGGTGCCAACGACTTGCAAGACGCGGTCATCACGGCAGTGGTGAACAAGCGGGCAGGCGGCATGGGCCTTATTTCGGGCCGCAAAGCCTTCCAACGTCCGATGAACGAAGGTATCGCGATCTTGAATGCCATCCAAGATGTGTTCTTAGACGAGGCCGTTACAATCGCCTAAGCCATACACTTATCGGTTTTGGAGCCTCTATCTTCTGAATAGGGGCTTTTTATTTTTAGTCCTTTACAGTATTGTTTTGAAAACGTGAAACCATTCCTAATGCCGTAGATTTCTACAAAACAACATACAATCACCCATGTTAATTACTAGATTTTTTCCATCATTGGATTTATCGTATCTTGCACATGATAGCGCCTCACAAAGCCCTCATCATTCCGTCTTTATTTACCAAGCCAAGCCAGATTCGTTGGTAAATTAGGCTTATGTATAAAGTACCTTAATCCCAAACCTACAAGCATTTATCGCCATGTCTCGCGTCTCGTTTCACACACTTGGTTGCAAACTAAATTATGCAGAAACCAGCACCATAGCCCGCGACTTTCGGGCGAATGGCTACCAAACGGTGCCCTTCGAGACCGCTTCCGATGTGACGGTGATCAACACCTGCACCGTCACCGAACAGGCAGAGGCAAAATGCCGTAATGCCATCCGGCGTGCGTTGCGTGCAAACCCAGATACCTTTGTGATTGTAACAGGTTGTTATGCGCAATTACGTCCGGAAGAAATCGCAAAAATTCCGGGTGTAGATATGGTCTTGGGCGCACAAGAAAAATTTCGCATTTTTTCGCTCATAGAGGCATTCGAGAAGCAAAACCAAACACAGGTGGCCGTTTCGTGCATAGACGACGTAACCGCCTTTGGGCCTTCGTACTCATCCGGAGAGCGCACCCGCGCATTTTTAAAAGTGCAAGATGGATGTGATTATATTTGCTCGTTTTGCACCATCCCACAGGCCCGCGGGAAAAGCCGTTCCGCATCCATACAAGACACGCTAAAATCCGCTCGCGAAGTAGCGCAAAAAGGATACAAAGAAATCGTCTTAACAGGCATCAATATCGGTCTATATGGGCAAGAACATGGGACAGACCTCTTGGCACTTTTACAGGAATTAGACCAATTGGATGGCGTAGAGCGCTTTAGGATTTCTTCCATAGAACCCAATCTCCTTACCAACGAGATCATCCAGTTTGTAGCCGCTTCCCATAAATTTCAACCTCATTTCCACATCCCACTCCAAAGCGGAGACAACGAGGTCTTGGGGAAAATGCGCCGACGATACCGCAGAGAATTGTACGCAGACCGCGTCCAGACCATCCGCACCCTTATGCCACATGCTTGCATTGGGGTGGATGTGATCGTAGGATTTCCGGCGGAAACCGAGACCCATTTCGAGCAAACATACCTCTTTTTGAATGAATTGCCGGTGTCCTATTTTCATGTTTTCACCTATTCGGAAAGGCCACATACAACCGCCGTAGATCAGATTGCACGAATCGGAACGCCCGTACCCCAAAAAGAAAGAGAACGACGGAGCAAAATGTTACGTATTTTATCCGCAAAAAAACGTTTGGCCTTCCACCAAGCACATACCCATACCACACGTTCGGTACTTTGGGAAGACGAAAAGAAAGGGGAACTGATGTTTGGCTTTACGGACAATTATGTTAAAGTACAAGCCGCCTATGACGCTGATAAAGTTGGACATATAGAAAATGTTTTTTTAGGCGAATTGGCAGAGGACGGCACGGTTAAGGCAACAGAAGCGGCTTTTATCTCCTTGCTTTGATACCATTTTTGGAACGCCAACCACAAATTCTTCGACTTCTATCAATTATTTTTCTTAAGCGTTATGTTTTGGCGCGATTTTTAGTCGTTATTATATAGATCATCCGCCACAAAGCCGGAGCTAATGAGGGAGTACTCCGGAAAATCTTTAACATAATCAAACGCCCAGCTCATATCTTTAGATAACGAGTTGGGTAAAACCACGCGCTGCATGGAAAACAACTCCCCTAACGACCTCTCGCAAGTGCATTATTTGGTCGTCGTTCATGGCATGGGCGAACCACGCGAAGGTGCAACCGTCTTACCCGTCATTAACCGAATGGCCGAAATTCGGGCGAAAGAACTCCACCCCAAGTTGCAACTCAAACTGGGGGTAAAGGAAAATACCATCTCCTTAGGCAGAATGTTACCTTCGGGGACACGCCAGAAGTGGGTTGAGTTCAAAGGCATCCCAACCAAAATCAACCGAGACACCGCTGCCATTTGCGAATCAGGTAACACCTCACAATCAGCAACCTTCCTAGGCGAACCGTCGGAGTGTGGAACCAATATACGTTTTGTAGATATGTTTTGGGGCGACGTCACCACACAACTTTTCCCTAAAGCCGCAGAACCTGTAAAGCTCTGGACGCGGGCCTTGATTAATCGCGTTGAGCAACGTTGGAATGCGCAAAAAAGCGACCAAGCCACCAATTCACGACTCTATCAAGCCAATGTCGAAATCCAACTTAAGGTACTTTTAGACAACCTTAGAAAAACCCTTATTCCCATTCAGGAAGTGCTCTCACTCCGGTTTAGGTTTTTATCGGAGTTGATTTTTGATAAGTTCATCGGGGATGTCCAGCTTTATGCAGAATACATGACGTGTCGAGAAGATGCCATTAAGCGCTTTCACCACAAAATGAATGAGGTACACCGCGCGCATGAAATGTCGGAAATGGAGCGCAAACTCTTAGGCCAAGAACCCCGAAAACCCGTCTATCATATTATTGCACATAGTTTGGGAACCGTCATGTCGTTAGACGCTTTGGTGGAAGCCGCTGCCATTGAGACTCCTTGGTTCCCACATGTCAAAAACTACGTCACCTTGGGTTCGCCTTTAGACAAGTTCTTGATGCTATGGCCAGAAAATTATAAGCACTTAGATGACCTAAACCACCCTAAATGGAAAGGGGTTATATGGGCCAAACGTTCAGAAAGCATCCAAAAAATACGCCACTTTAACTATTGCGACGAACAAGACCCAGTAGGGCATAATTTGGATTTATTAGAAAAAAAACCCATCATTGGTCATTTATTCGAAACCATCGAAGACAAAGTCTTTGTCCGTTATCCCATGCCCGGAAAAGCCCATGTGGATTATTGGACAGATGCAGAACTCTTCCGGCACATTTTGCACGTAACGGTGGACGAAAAGCCCCTCCCCAGCACGAAACCACGCGAAAAACAGAACTTTCGGGAAACCATGCTGAACATGATGGCCTTCGAACAAAAAGCGGAGGAAAACGTATCAACCAAAAATCATGAAACCACTTCTGTTCAATGGTATATTCCCAAAGTCTATAAAGAAGTGACCAAAATATCGTATGTGCTATTGCCACTAATTTTCTGGACAGCATTTAGCGCTTTACTCTTGTTTTTTGGATTAGGAACCTCTTTCTCGAAAGAAGGCGCAGGGAAATTATTCGATGACTCCGAGTTGGTCGCACGTACCTTGCTTGCCTTCACGTTTTTGGGTGGGTATGGCCTTACAGAAATGCTTTCAAGCCTCACCGGAAAGTCCTTGCCAGAGTGGCTAACTGCTCGTAAAAGACCGGCCCTCTGGATAACCGTAGGCTTAACCGCCTTAGCACCCATAATTTTTACAGGCATTATCACCATTGGGACTTGGGCAATGGTTTTGATGTCTATCGGGCTGGGTATCCTGTGGCTCTATTTTCGGTTAATGGAATTGATGATCCAATGGCGACAAATGACGGTTATGCTCACGGATTCGACGAATAGCAACGCCCCAGAGTTGGAAGATCGCAAATCGAAGCGTATAGTCCTACGCATCAGAATTGCAGCATGGGGCATTATCACACCGTTATTGTTTTTGATTTTTGGATCTGAATGGCTTGATCGGGTGGTGGATCTGAAAATATTCACAACCACGCCCTTACCATTTTTCACAGACCTGTACCACAAATCCTCTCTTTTCCTCGCCGATTTATTGTTCCCGATTGCCATGCTAATTGGCCCGAATCCAGATTATGCACGTTATTATAATGTTACCATCACCACTTTTGTGCTATTGGCTTTTTCAGGCACATTGGTATTTGGTTATCGTGCTTTGAAGTATTTTATTGAGCGGTCCAAGACAGTTAAAATGAAGCGTGCCATCAAAGAGCGGCGCGCCGTTTTCCAACCAGAAATGCAGCCGGATGCACCTTCTGAGGCCTCACCTGCTACGAATAACCTACAAGGCCAAAACTTCAAACCTGCCATTACACCAACCACAAAAAACATATAAGACCACTTAGCTATTAAGCACGTACTTGATACATCAACAATTACAACCCCTGTCGGTGTTGAAAGGTTGATGCTGCTTCGCCAGTTCGCTTTGCTCATGTCAGCACCTAAAAGGTTGAAGACGAGTAATATCTTCACTGGCGGATGTGTTTGCATGTATAGCGTAAAACTTTTTATTCTGGTGCGGAGCGAGTGCTGAACCAACTTTCCAAATCGGCTTCTGACGTAAAGAATAAAGCAACATCAAAAAATTGATCACTCTCCGATGGTGTTAAGGACTCTATCAGCGGACGATAAGCCGTAGCTGCTGCTTCCCCAAAGCGACGCGAAATCAAGCGAAGATTCGTTGTTCGCTGGGCAAGGAGTTTTCCTTTCTCAAGACCTTTCTCAATCCATTCATTTGTAATTATCATGGCTTGCTCCTGTATTTCGGGCGGTAAGATTTTTTTAATGGTTTCTTGTGCCTTTTGTTCCTCTTCCGCATTCAGGCGGATATAGTTGATCATGAACTGATAAATGAGGGCGGATTTTGTCGGATTTAACCGCAAGGTGGCCAACATCCGCATCAACTCTACCTTCACTTGTGGCCTTTCTGCTTTCGGAATTTGCATTTTTGACATCAAAGCGGCGGCTACTGGATTGTCTTGCATCAAAAATGTCCGCCAATTTATACGGTTGAGTTGAATGGTACGAAATCGAAAAGACAGCACATCCAGGTCCGAGAATGAAAATCCAAACTGGTCTTCGGCAGGCTTTTTAGGCGTATCCCAAGTCAACAAAGCCATAGGATAAATAGGGAGACGGTGCCTTTCAAAAATCCGCATGGTATAAAGGAACATACGCTCCGAAGACCATTTCCGGCTATCTGCCTGCGGTTCTATATGGATCAGAAAAAACACCTCTTTCGCCTTCTTTCGGCACTTAATCAACAGATCAACCTCTTTACGCTCGCCGAGGTCAAGCAGTTGAATGAGTTCTTTGTCTAAAAACTCAAAGGAGTTCGGGACAAGGTCTTGTGCCAATTTAGGGGCAAACAAGGCGATAAATTCAAAGGTAAACGTCCTAATCAGTTCCTTGAAAAGTCCGTCATGATCGGTGTGGGTAGTATCGGAAGTGGGCATGGTAACCAATCTCAATTTGCATTTGTAACAAGTTGAAAAGCGGGCACATTCACCCAAAAGCGTTCCCCGCTCTCCCGTTCCATGAGATACGCTCCCTCCATACTGCCTTTCAACGTCTCCAGAATGCAAAAGCTGTTGTATTCATAGTGCTCGCCGGGTTGAATGACGGGCTGTTGCCCCACAACGCCCTCACCTTCTACATGGTCTAACCGGTTGTTCCCGTGGTCAATTCGCCACTTTCGATGAAGTAATTGCACAGCAACCGGACTGTTATTAACGATCTCGATAAAATAGGCAAAGACAAATCGTTTATTAAAAAAGTCCGAACGCCCGTCTAAATAAAGCGGGCGCACCGTAACGGTAATGGCTTGGGTGGTTTCGGCGTATTTGATCATAACCTCGCATGTTTAGGGAATAAAAATTCTTTTTGGGGCACAATGACCATCCTATATCCTTTACGCCGCCCATTGTGTTTCATAAAGCACCTTGCTTCTTGGAAGAATCCCCAAAGATTTTATTAGAATATATATATAGACCTTGAAAAAAAACATCCGTTCCGTACTTTTAATGTTTCAAAATATTTTACGAGGGCTACTTTCGGAAAAAAACCCTCTACATGCTGTTTTAAGTCTCGTTGTATGGAATTATCAACACAGAAACCCGTAGCGTCCCTTGATGAAGTCACCATTCTTTTCGCTGGAGACTCTGGAGATGGAATGCAACTTACGGGTACCCAATTTACCTTGGCGACAGCTCTTGCGCTGAATGATTTGGCCACCTTGCCGGATTTCCCCGCCGAGATCCGTGCGCCCCAAGGGACAACATATGGCGTTTCGGCCTTCCAAATCCATTTTGGTTCCAAAGACATCCACACCCCCGGTGACGACGTTAACCTCTTGGTGGCCATGAATCCGGCGGCGCTAAAAGTAAACCTTCATCGCGTACGTAAGGGATGCACGTTGCTGGTCAATAGCAATGCTTTTGGAAAACGGGACTTAGATTTGGCCAAATACGCCTCAAATCCACTTGAAGATGGCTCTTTAGAGGGGTTCCAAGTGATACCAGTACCGATTACCACGCTTACGCACGAAGCCCTAAAACCCTTCGGACTTGATAAAAAGACGATGGATCGTTCCAAAAACATGTTTGCCCTTGGGCTGTGTTTGTGGATGTATTCGCGACCTCTTGAACCGATCATTAAACTTATCCAGCAGAAGTTTGCAAAAAAGCCCCAAATTGTTGAGGTAAATACCACCGTTCTACAAAAAGGCTGGAACTATGGCGAGACGACCGAAGCCTTTGCGGTACGCTATTTGGTAAAACCGTCTTCCGAGTTACCCAAAGGGAAATACCGCTCCATTCATGGGAACGAAGCGATTGTACTCGGCTTGGCTGCGGTTGCGGATAAAGGTGGAATGGAGGTTCTTTACGCCTCGTATCCGATTACACCCGCTTCCGACATTTTGCATCAAGTTTCTGGACTCAAGCATTTTGGCATTAAAACCATTCAAGCCGAGGACGAGATTGCCGCTGCGGGTGCGGCGATTGGGGCCAGCTTTGGTGGTGTTTTAGGGGTGACGGGTACTTCTGGCCCTGGGCTTGCCCTCAAGATGGAGGCCATTGGGCTTGCCGTAATGACAGAGTTGCCATTGGTGGTGATAAACGTCCAACGTGGTGGCCCCTCTACCGGACTGCCTACCAAAACAGAACAAGCCGACCTCCTACAAGCCATGTATGGCCGAAATGGGGAAGCACCTGTTTGTGTTTTAGCAGCTTCTACGCCCGGAGACTGTTTTTACATGACTTATGAAGCCTGCCGCATTGCAACCAAATACATGACGCCCGTTATTTTACTAACCGATGGCTATCTTGCAAATGGCGCCGAGCCTTGGTTGATTCCAGATGTGGATAGCTTAAAAGGTTTTGAGCCGCCCTTCATCGCCCAGCCTAATGCAACCGTAAATGACAACCCCGCCTTCCATCCTTATGTCCGTGATCCCAAAACCCTCGCCCGTCCATGGGCAAAACCGGGGATTTCGGGGTTAGAACACCGGATTGGCGGCATTGAAAAAGCGGATGGCATCGGAAATGTGAGCTATGACCCTGCAAACCATCACTTTATGGTAAAGCGCCGTGCAGAAAAAGTACAACGCATCCAAGCCGAAATCCCGCCTACACCCATTTTAGGAGACCAAACGGGCGAACTCTTGGTTGTGGGCTGGGGTGGAACCCGTGGTGCCATCGAAGCAGCCGTGGGACAACTCCGAGGTAAGGGGGCCAAAGTCTCGGCTATACACATACAACATTTGAATCCTTTACCGCCCGATTTAGCGGATATTTTCAAAGGTTTTCGCCAGTATTTGGTTCCAGAATTAAACAATGGTCAATTGGTTCGGATTTTGCGCGATCAATTCCTGCTTAATTTTGTACCCTTCGATAAGATTCAAGGGCTTCCCTTCAAATCTTCCGAAATCGAAGCTAAAATTTCAGAAATGCTATCCTTATGAGTCCAACCCTTCGCACAAACGCACACCGATTGGGTGTAGCCTTTTTAATTTTAGGCGTGTTTGCCACCGTCATGTGGCCACAACACTATGGGATCGGCTTGCTTGTTTGGGGCATAGGGGTCATTGCGCTACTCTTTGGAGACAAGGCATGGAGTAGCAAAATGATCATGATTGGGGTATCCATTGCGGTTTACTTTGCCTATCAAATTATTTTTTTTGTGAACAACAAAACCGAGCCGGAGACGTTCTTACTGCCCCAAGACTACAAAGGCGAGGTGCGTGTCCTTTACAGCCAACGCCGAGGTGTAGCAGAAGAAAAAGAAGACAAACGAATTGTTCATCGTATAGACTCGACAGGTGTTTTGTTCTCCCAATTTAAATTTGTCCCCGGTTTTGTGGATTGGCAGTTCTTTTACGAAGACAAACAAGGCAACCGAACGCCCCTTTACTACAAGATAGACAAAGAAGAACAACTGCCTCAAGGGGCGGTGGGCATTCATGACCTCGATACCGAGATGTTTGACGGGGAGCCTTCAATGCACTTTTTTGTAGGAACTGAAGCCGAGTTAAAAACCCGCCCAACCAAGATGCGCACCCGCTTAGATTCGTTGGTGCGGATTAGACTAAACAAGAAATAACCAGACATAACGTCTTTATAAACAAGCGCATATGCAAGAAAATGGTAAAACACCCACTTTGGCAGAAAAACCCGTAGTGGGCCGCGTGATTGGCGGGGATGGTGCAAACACCAAAACCAAACTCACCGCTGGCAACTTCAAATCCGACCAAGACATTCGCTGGTGTCCGGGTTGTGGCGATTATTCCATTCTGGCACAGACCCAACGGATTTTGCCAGACTTAGGGATTCCACGAGAAAAAATGGTCTTTTTGTCTGGGATTGGTTGCTCAAGTCGCTTTCCATACTATATGAACACGTATGGCTTCCACTCCATTCATGGCCGAGCACCCGCCTTTGCAACAGGTCTTAAAACCGCACGGCCAGAGTTGGATGTCTGGGTTATCACCGGAGACGGAGATGCACTTTCGATTGGCGGGAACCACCTGATTCACCTCCTAAGACGCAACCTTGATCTCCAAATTTTGCTGTTCAACAACCAAATCTATGGCCTAACAAAGGGGCAATACAGCCCAACCTCCGAGCAAGGGAAAATCACCAAATCCACTCCTTTTGGCTCGTTGGATCACCCCTTTAACCCTATGGCTATTGCGCTTGGTGCAGATGGCACCTTTGTGGCACGCTCGTTGGATCGCGACCCAAAGCACCTACAAGCCATGCTGAAACGCGCACATGCACACATTGGTACCTCGTTTGTGGAGGTTTATCAGAACTGCAACATTTTTAATGATGGCGCCTTTTTTGAGTTTACCGAATCTGCCACCAAACCGCAGCGCACGCTCTTTGTTGAACATGGAAAACCATTGCTTTTTGAAAATGGCAAAAAAGGCATCCGCTTAGACGGTTTTAAGCCAATGGTGGTATCGCTTGAAGACGGTGGTTTCTCGGCGGATGATTGCTTGGTGTATGACGAAACAAGTCGTGAGCTTGCCAGCATCATCACCCGCATGTTTGATGCCAATTTACCTCGGCCATTTGGTGTTTTCTATGTCGAAAATCGCCCTACCTACAATGCACAGGTAGAAGAACAGATGGAAGCCGTTCTTAAGCAGCGCGGAAAAGGGGATTTGGTTAGTTTGTTAAACAGCGGTGACACTTGGGAAATCGGCTAAGTTCTTACGCTGTATGAATGGGAGGCGGTCGCCATTAGGCCGCCTTTTTTGATCTTGCGTAGAAGAAAGCGTTTCTTTACCTTCGCGTTTAATGTTCGTAACATGTTGTTCATCCACGGCATACCTTCGGCATCCTATTTTCTCCTCTACTTTTTATGAATGCCAAAACAAGACCGATGACTTCCACCTCCGTTCCTTTGCAACATGCGACCTCGAATGATGGTACGCTGGGGTATCAAATCGCAAATATCGTATCCTACACCCTGAACCCCTTAACCCTTTCGCCCATTGGTGCGGCCTTATGGTCTTTGCATTTCGGCGAGCGAGGCGCACAGGTTTGGGCAATTTCGGGCATTGCATTACTTTTTTTCTGTATTATCCCACTGCTTTACTTGGTATGGATGGTAAAAACAGGCCGTACCTCGTCCGTAGAAGTTCGGGAAAGAGAAGCCCGTAACGGCCCCATGATTTTTGGCATGGGAGGCGCCATCGTCGGCGGATGGGCCTTAATCCAGTTTACGACCATACACCCAGCCATTGCATTTGCCTTGGTTGCGATGCAGATCATGAATACCTTGTTCATGCTGGTCATCACGCAGTGGTGGAAGATATCGCTACATCTAACGGGTATGTCCGGTTTTGTGGCGGCGCTGTTTTATGTAACCCAACAAGTGTGGGAACTTCCTACAACCGATATCATCGCCACGGCATGGGTTTTGCCACTTTTCCTAACCCTTCCACTCTTGATGTGGGCGCGCGTTCGTGTAGGTGCACACACGCCTTTACAAGTTATTGCGGGCGCCGGTTTGACGTTCCCCATCACTTATACCACCTTGCACCTGATCTTCGGGTGGCTGTTTAATCTTGCTTACTAAAACTTAGACTTTTGAACCTTTCGGAACCCAACCCGGCGAGTCTCCGCCTTGCCACCATAGACGTTGGAACGAACACCGTTTTGCTGCTCATAGCCGATGTGTGGCCCAATGCCCGCACAACGGTGGTGTATGAGGAACAACGTTTTGCACGCTTGGGAGAGGGCGTGGACGAGGCACGAAACCTGCTTCCACAAGCCATGAAGCGTGTTCGTGACGCACTTCTGGCCTATCGAACAATTTGTGGCGCCCTAAACGTCCATTCCATTCGCGTTGGTGGGACCTCGGCCTGCCGAGACGCCCAAAACCTTGATGACTTCCAAGACTATCTCTTCAGAGAAACAGGCTTACATCTGGAGGTCTTGAGTGGCGATGGCGAAGCCCTATGGGGGTTTCGAGGGGCCACCGCTTTTACCGAGAACATCCGTGAAGACGCCTTGGTAATGGATATTGGTGGAGGCTCGACCGAAATCACGCTTGGCAATGCCCGCTCCGGTGAATTGCACTATCGCCACAGTTTTGACGTGGGTTCTGTACGTATGCGTGAGCGCTGTTTCCACCAAGTCCCGCCCCTGCCAGACCAACGACAAGTTGCGGACGAGTGGCTGACGACCTTGTGGAAAGAAGTGCCGTTTTCGCTCAATGACCCTCCTTTACCCACTTTTATCTTGGCAAGTGGCGCGGGAATGGCCCTTGGCCTCATGAAATCCGGCGCAAATGCCTTCGACCGTTCCCAATTGACGCAGCGCATTTTAACCCACCAAGTGGTTTCGGAGTGGGCAGAGCGCTTGCTACACACCACACCAGAGGCCCTACTTGCCATGAATCCGGCTGTCATGCATGGCCGATCCGATGTTTTTGTTGCCAGCATCTACATCTTACTTCATTTCATGCAGCATTTCAGCCTGCCCGAAGTCCATATTTCTGGCGGAGAGTGGCGCCATGGGTGGCTACAATCTTGGGGCCAAGCCCTTTTGACGGAACCCGAAACCCCCAAAACGGTATAAAAACTTCCAGTTGACTTGCTGCCTCGTCCAGAGATTGCGGGCAACGGGATGATGATGATCCAACGGAGAAGGGAGAAGCGGTCGGGCTTTTCCCTTTTTCGATTCATACTACGATCGTTTTTGACCATGACCACACACCAATATCATTGGGTGGAAGCCCTACACCCTCATGCCGCCTATACCTTGGTTTTACTTCATGGAACAGGTGGTGACGAAACCCAATTGCTGAGCTATGGCGCTGCTTTCGGAGCGGACGTGAACATTCTGGGCGTGCGCGGCAATGTACTCGAAGCCGGAATGCCACGCTATTTTGAGCGGATTGCTACGGGTATTCTCAATGAAGAAGACCTCATCTTTCGAGCGACAGAACTCAAAATGTTTCTTTTGGGATTAGCCTCCAAGTATGGGTTTGATCCGCAAAAAATGGTGGCTTTGGGATACTCAAACGGGGCAAATATTGCTGGCGGAATGTTACAACTGTTTCCAGACTTCTGGGCAGGTATTATTCAGTTTCGCCCCATGATTCCTTTGGTAAACCTGTACGACTTTTCGACCTCTCGACAAGCACCCGTCCTTGTTCTTTCGGGAAGCCATGACCCTTTAGAACCGGAGGGAGAGACCGAAAACTGGGCAAAGCGCCTCCAGAAGAACGAATTTCAGGCAGAGCATTATACGCTTCATGCTGGTCATGGGGTTACGGCCTACGACTTAGACCTCGCTCTTGAGTGGTTCAAAAGGCATTTTAAAACCAATTAACTTTTCTGGGATCATCTCAATACATAAACAAAAAACACACATTAAATAGATATTAATTAACAACTTACAACAAATATCTTAAAACCATTCCTCCCCAAGAAATTGTTTAACGCACCGTCTTGCCATGCAACCTGCTTTTAAACCATTGGCGTATTTCTGGAAACCCGCTCCGCATTCTTCAACTTCCCCAACCCTGCTATTGCTCCACCGAACAGGCAGCGACGAGACCGAATTGGTGGAGGCTGCTGCAAAATTTGGAGACAACCTTAATCTTTTGGGACTTCGGGGACATGTACTGGAAAACGGCAGACTTCGCTATTTTGCACGGCTACGAGTGGGCGTCTTTGACGAGGCAGACTTGGCCTTTCGCACAGATGAATTACGCCAAACGGTCTTGGATTTGGCTACAAAATTAGGGTTCGATGTCTCCAAAATCATCGCTATTGGTCGTTCAAATGGTGCAAATGTGGCTGGGGCATTGCTCCAACGTCATCCGGGGTTTCTGACTGGAGCCATTTTACTCCGTCCGTCAATCCCTTTTTCCGATATCACCACGTTTCCTGCACCCAGCCCAACGCCGATTCTTATTTCCTCCGGCTTTTCGGATGCACAAGAACCCATTGATGAGGCCTATAAGTGGGCAACCTTGCTCATCCACAATGGTTTTACCGTAACCCATACCCGACTTTCTGCCGGACATGCCGTTACACCTCTCGACTGGGCCTTTGCTTATGCGTGGTTCCAAGACCTAAAAGAGTATGGATTACAATGCTAAATTGTTTTTATTAACGTGATTTTAGGATTAGTTATCATTTTTATCATTTGATTTACCCATAAAGCACGTTACAACCCAAAAACAAGCCCATAACCATGCGGCTTTGAGAATTAGGTGCAGGTTGTGTTCATAGGGCCTTATAAGACTTATATTGGCAAATAAGCCAAAACATTAGCCGTCATAACGTTATTATTTCCAAATACATCACCCATGAAAATAGCTTTTTTATTCCCCGGCCAAGGCTCCCAATTTGTAGGAATGGGCCGTGATTTATATGAGCAAAATGCGGCTTCGCGTGCCGTTTTTGATGAAGCAAACGAGGTATTGGGCTTTTCGCTTACGGACATCATGTTTGGCAATGGTGGAGACGCCGAGGCAGAAGCGGCAGAACTGCGCGAGACCCAAAACACCCAACCCGCCCTGTATGTACACTCGATGGCCACCCTTGCGGCAATGGAGGAAAACGCTGTTTTTGCGGCGGCGGCAGGCCACAGCCTCGGCGAGTACTCGGCACTTGCAGCAGCCGGAGCATGTTCCTTTGCTGATGGTCTGCGGGCTGTCCGACTGCGTGGAGAGCTGATGGCACAAGCTGGAACCGAGCGTCCGGGAACGATGGCCGCTATTCTGGGCATGGACAACGATACCCTCGAATCCTTGTGCCAAGAAGCAACCGAGACAGGGGAGGGCGTCGTACAACCCGCCAACTTCAATTCCCCCGGCCAAATTGTCATTTCTGGAGATGTATCTGCGGTAGCACGCGCAATGGCATTGGCCACCGAAAAAGGCGCAAGCAAGGTCGTTCCCCTTTCTGTCTCTGGCGCTTTCCACTCCCCACTTATGGCATTTGCGATTCAGGGACTCGGTAAACAATTACAAGAAACCGCCTTGCGCATACCCCAAGTTCCTGTTTATCTGAATGTAACCGCCAAACCAGAAACCAAGCCAGAAACCATACGAGAAATGTTATTGGCCCAACTTACTGCACCTGTTCGGTGGGCACAAATCTTGGAAAACATGAAAGCAGATGGCTTCGAGCGTTTTGTAGAAGTGGGTGCTGGTAATGTTTTGTCTGGCTTGGTTAAGCGTACCCTTGGGCGCTCTACTGCAACCGTTCAGGTGGGCACGGTGGATCAACTGACGAAATTTCTGGCATAATGATCCTTGAAAAAGGGCTGTAAACATGTGGGAGAACAAGGCTTTATATTATTGTTCTTAAAGGAATTAGACCAATTGGGGAAAAATACTGTTTATAGGTTACTCGTTTTCAACCTTTCAACACCCAAAAGGTGTGAAAGCGTTGATGGATAAAGCATGTGCTTAATTCCTAAATGGTATTAGACCCTTTAGATTGGCCTCATTCAATGCCTGAGAAGCCACTTAGAAACCATAAATAAAGAAGCCACTTTCGTCGAAGCGGGTGTTCACGATGTTATTCTTCAGCGACCCAAAGGTGTAGCGGATTTGTGCGAACGTTTGGTACTCAAAATTGGTGGCAAGCAGTTTGTTGCGCAAGAGGATTTCGTCTTCGCCCACCTCTGGAACCAAGTTGATTTGGTCGCGGATCCGCGAAGCATAGCCGCCCATCACCAAGTTTAGCCCTTTAACCACCCGCCATTCTACGTTACCTCCGATGCTAAAGCGGTTTTTCTTGGGGTCGTTTAGCAAGTTCGAGGCCGTTAGGCTGCCGTTTACGTTTCCCCAAGGCTGTTGCCATTGTAGGATGAGCTTAGAAACTTGGCTAAAAGTATTTTCTTGTAATTTGCCAAAAACGGTTTTTTGTAGGTATTTCGTAGTGGCAAATTCTGGCCCAACCTGAAGTTTCAATGAGCGTTTCGTGGACTCCGAGTATGGGAAAAGGCTGTATTCGATACTGGGCGAGACCGAGAATTGTGCGTCGTGGTTATCGTAAGTAGAACGCGAGAATCCACCATAGAGTTTTAATGACCACAAGGACGCAAGGCTGTAAATGGCGCGTACATACACATTTTGGCTTTCTTGCGTATAGGTTCTTGGTGTATCGTTGATGGTTACTTTATTCACCTGCTTGCGGAAATAAACCCCAGCGCCCGACTTCCAACGGTCGGTGGTGCGGTCAGCATTTGCCGAGACCATAAAGGTACGGTCGCTGTAAATAGACTGCGCACTCAAACTACCGCCTCCCGTTAGGTTAAACGTCCACTTATTCCACTTATCCGGTGTTTCTACGGTTTTTTCAGTTGCAGCTTTGGGGGAGGTATAGCCAATGGTGACGCCGCCAAAAGCAGCAGTTTCCAAGACATAAGGCAATAGTCCGGTTTTCAGATATTTCACCTGTATCTGACGAACTTCATCCGATGTAGCAGTGCTTTCGGTAGTAAAACTAAGTGCACTTTTTCGCCCATCAAAGCGCTTCTGGCCAATAAAATCAATACTCCAAGCTTGGCCACCACTTCCGGTTTGTGCTCCAGTAAACATTACGTGCAAATCGGCTGCGGCACGGTCAATCACATATTGAACAAAGGGCACTTCGGTTCGGAAAAAATCCGAGTCACATCTATTGCAATCCAAAAAGATATTGATTGCTTCTTTTTGCTGCGAATTTTGGGCAAAACTCTGCCCGTGCAGGCAAAACAATATTGCCAGCCAAAGAAGTCTAAGCATCATAGATTTAGGGGGTTATAAGTGTGCGAAGAATGACGGGATCATTGGTAGATAACGGGCCAACATATATCGTATTCTCCCATTTCCGATCAAGTGTTCTCAGTACATAGGCGCTATTCTTTTTGGGGCGATTATGTACCAATTCTTCGGTTTTGGCCTCCATTTGGTCTTTGGTGGCAAAAGTCATTTGGACGTTGACATGCTGGATATAGCGATTGTATGCAGATGAGATCGCCTCCAACTGTATTTCTTGTTCGCCCAAAAAAGTGTATAGCGATTGAATTTTAGCCGCCATCCCAGCTCTTCTGGTTCCAACCCTGCCTCCTTCTTCCAAAGTTGCCTTTAGCGACGCCAATAACGATGATATTTCTGCATTTTGTGGCTCCATACCATAGAGTTTGGCCCGCATTTCGTTTAACCGAATACGCGTTTCATTGGGATAATTGGCTGGATTTACAAAGGCGCGAATTTTGTTCTTAAGGAGATCATAGCCCTGTAAGAATAGCGCCAACCCTTCTTCTTCAAACTTTTCCAACTGAACCAACAAGGGGTCTTTCTTGCTTTCGTTAGCGGACTCCAAACTTTGTTCCGATAAGGCAGAATTTCTGGCAAGTTTGTCAAAGGTCTCTTCCGTTGGTCCCAAAATACGTTCTTCTAAGGGCGCATTGGCGTTTTGCTCTTGCGCATCAATGAAGCCGCCATGTAGCGCCCGATAGCGTGTAGCCCATTCTAGCAAACGCATCTGATGCGTAACCCCATTCAACCGGAGCGGTAATTCGGTGTATGTAAGTGTAAGAAGCGCCATCATCGCTAAAACGGCTCCCCATTGAAGACGTAGCAACCGCTCTTCGGATTCATGTAGAATCGCGTTTACACGGACTTTAAGCTCTGAAACATGCGCCATTCCAAGTCCGGCATGGGCTACCGAACGGCCAAGCATGTTGCGCGCCAAATCCACCAATTTTCCGGCATAGTCCGAAGGCCGAATACCGTTTTGCAAGACCACATCATCACATGCCCGCTCACGCTCGGTAAGCATCTGCCGACGAGCCAACCAGACCAAAGGATTGGGCCAATGCAAGGCGGAAAGTACCTGCGCCAACTGATGAATGGGGTAATCCCACCGACGTACATGCGAAAGCTCATGTAGCAACATCATCTCGTGGGAATCGTCGCTTTCGTCTAACCAGCCAGAGGGCAAAAGAATCACCGGACGAAATGCGCCCCAAGTCATGGGAGAAAGCACGACGGAATGATGTATTAACGTAACTGGACGGCGGATTTTGAGCTGAATCTTTAACAATCCGGTCAATTCCAACAATTCCGGTGACGTAACCCGCTGCGCCTCTCGTCTTAACCGCCTAAGCAAAACCGTTTGCCGGATGATCCCAAACAATACCCAAACAACACCACAAAACCAGATAAGAAGAAGCCCATATTCCACCATTCCCAATGACGGACTTGATACCGTTGCCTCTACCGTTGTCTTGTCTCCTTTATTTTGGGTGTAAAACTCAAAAACACCTGAAAGCCGCGTGGCCATTTCTGCCTGATCGTCCGTTTTCTTCCGCTCAAAATGTGGTACGGCTGCCTGAACGGTAAAGCTGTATTCCGGTTTTGGGATCGGTTTTAAAGCGACATAGACCGTAGTAAAGAATAGTCCAAACATGACTCCAGTCCAAACCAAATGTCGCCATTTTGCAGCCACTTTCCGTAAGAGACCAGCCAGTACAAAACCGCCAGTGAGGATAAAAGCCCCTTTCAAGAGTAGATCGGCGACAAAAGGAGCATAAGGATCCGTTATTTCCATGATCAGTATTGGGGAAAAGGTGGATGTTATCGGCCTTCTTCGCGGGCCTTGTTAATCATCGTTTGAAGCTCGTCCAACTCGGAGGCGGAAATCTCGTTCTGTGAAAGCATGGTAGCGACGGCTTGCGTGGCAGAACCACCAAAAAAGGTGTTTAATACCCGTTTTAAAGCAGATTGTCCGGCTTCTTGAGCGGGCGTAGCGGGAGAATAGCGGTATTTATTGCCTTCCATTCGGTATTGGATGTGTCGCTTTTCGGTCATGATCCGCAGCAAAGTACGTACCGATGCATTGCTCGGCGCGTCTTCCATAGCCTCGCGGATTTCCTCGGCGGTGGCTTCTTTCATCCGAAAGAGAATGTCCATAATTTGCCGTTCACGACGGCTTAGGGCTTCATTGGTCATAATCTACTTGTGTTAATTTTTTAACACCTACAAGTTACAACCCTGAAAATCCAAAGTCAAGAGATGGTGTTAATTTTTTAACACAAACATAACTGCTCTAAATTGCGGCACTTCCGACCGCATTTTTGCCATCGCCCGCACATAGCAATTGGGATCCTGCAAAAGGACTTGCCACCATTCACTCGGTGCTTCTGGGTGTCGTGCCAGTGCATACCGAACCATCCAAGAAGGCGCAAAAAGTTTTGATCGAAAACGTTCATTTTCCAGAATAGGGGACTGAACAAGGTAAAAAACAGCGAAATACGGCTCTTTAGAACGGGCCAACAGGTTCATGACAATCTGCTGCATCACCGGATTTTGCTCGGCAAGGTCGCGCTCAATGTGGCGTAGGTCCGAGAGAATTTCCTCCAATACTTCGGGCGGTGTATTGGGATTTCTGGCCACCGCCCGTTGGATCCGCATCTCTTGACTTTTGGCGAGTGTGACCAACGTCTCGGTTGGGGTATCGGGATGCAAAGCTACGGCCTCTCGAATAGCAACATCGGGACTTTGTGCCAATTCCAACAATTCATCAAGGCTTTCGGGGCGAATCAGTGTTTCTGGCTCGTCTGTTTTGCCCAAAGCCTGATCCCAAACCATGGGTTTCAGGTGTGTTTTCAGGCCACGCCTCTCACCTCCACGCTGCGCCGCTTCTTGTACGGCCACGGAACGATCCTTCAAGAGTTTTGCTCTAAGGGAGGTGGGGAAAAACGGATTTTCGGCAACGGCCACCCGCACATATTCCTGCCCGTGCGCGGCCATGATCTCAAATATAAAATCGGGCAAGGGGGAGTGTCTTAGGCACAGACGGAACAACTCTCCTTCCCAAGTACTCGGTGTGAGTCCTTTCAGAAAAGCCATCAGATGTGCATCTGCCCGTTCCATCCAGTCGGGTTCTGGCTCCGGCATCATATTCGTGTGTAAAGAAGCCGCCAGCCGCACCTGTGGATTCCGATCGCGGAGCAGTTTATCCAAAACCATTTTCGGAGGATTGGAGCGCTGTGTGAGGGAGAGCCGGACGTTGGGTCTTCCTTGAGCCGCCAAAAGCAACAATTCGTCCCAAGCATTTGGGTGCATAGCCAATTTTAGTGCCGTTTCTTGCGGCATTTCGGCAAACCACCGTGGGTTTTCCAAGAGCAGTAGCGGCAAAATAGGATTTTCCAACAAGGCTTCTGGCGCCCGAAATCCAAAACGGAAAAGCACTTCGGCAGGCGTGTTCGGATGGCGTAAGACCGTTTCCAAGACATCATCGGGTGTATTTTGCCCCAAACTGCGTAAAACGGCTGACGAGGCCGCAAAATCGCTTGCGTGGTCAAGAGACATGGTTCAAACGTTGTGGGTAAATGAATAGCTGTAATAAACGGATTTTATGATCGGTTTATGGTTTCTTGCTGGAAATCCTCAAAATTCTTTTCACCAATAACATAAACCCAATAGGGAGGAAGTATAAACCCAATAGGGAGGAAGTGCGCCATTAGAATCAATCATAACCCATTGCCTTGGACAAGTATTTGGATTTACAAGACTTATACCAATAACAAAGCAACACAAGAAAGGCTTTTTGCTTTTAGCCTTCCTTCTCATACCTTAAGAATAAAGCGGCAAACAACTCAAATGAGTATCCATCCTGTTGGAAAACCTAACCTTAAACTAAAAAGGCATGGGAATAAATTTGCCAAAAAACACCGTTTGGGTAAAAAAACAGCACAAGGGTATTGACATGGTTTTGGAAAGATTGTAAATTCAATTCAATTCAATTCAATTCAATTCAATTCAATTCAATTCAATTCAATTCCTGAAAGGGAATAATCTTAAACCAAAATAGGAGTTTATTATGAAAAAGTTGTATGCATGGCTGTTTGGTATTGTTGTAGTTTTGTCTTCAATCTCATTGTCTGGATGTGATAATGCCGCACCAACAAACAGAAATTCAGTAGGGGAGATTGAAAAACAACAAGCACTGGATACCTTAAAACGTCTTTCCTTGATCATGTTGGATGTCGCCCAAAATCCTGAAAACATTAAATTAGTCAAGCACGGCGTAGAGTTAAAGTTTGATGGAGACGAAAATATACTTCTATCTGACTTAATAAATCCATCAGAATCAATTTTAAAACAAAACGAGGTAGATGATTTTAGACATGTTTTTCTTCGGGAAATACAGGAGCACAATTTGAATAAAAGAAATGACTTAAACTTGGACTCGCTGTTTTCATGGATTAAAGACAATAATGTGCAAGTCTATTGGCCATATACTGACTTGTGGGATGGGAAAACAATTCCTACAATCTCATATGACCCGATGGAAAAAGAAGCAGATCAAAATGAAGGTTTTAAGGTTGTTGTAGCTTCAGATGGTACAACAAAAATCGAAACTGTCTTAGTTAATGATGAATATGCTTCAAATAACCCTGTTTGGATTTTGAATTTCAATGAACACAGTAGAGAAAGCATTCAAAACCATCGTCAAAAAAGAATAAAAAAGAACAATAATAATGATTTATACTCACGGTCATCAAGTTTTGTGAAAACCATTTTTGAAAATATATGTTTTTTCTGTTACGCCATTGCAAGAAGAGGAAAATCGCCGTTAATTAGATGGTGAACTAAACCTCTAAATACGATGAT
>Ga0209573_1001065_pt1 | contig 46456 bp, 39 predicted proteins | sample TNRBio252014_DNA_FD_185870 | JGI IMG/M metagenome (GOLD analysis project Ga0209573, IMG submission 185870) | Wastewater treatment Type I Accumulibacter community from EBPR Bioreactor in Madison, WI, USA - TNR Reactor_6/25/2014_ DNA (SPAdes)... | ecosystem: Engineered > Bioreactor > EBPR >... | reverse complement strand
CATAGGTCTCGTCGAACCATGATGGCCGCGCGTGCCATGACCGGAGCCGAAGACGGCAGGGCCAAGCATGTTGACACGCGCCCCTCCTGAAACCGGAGGGTGACTACTCCCCTAAAACCACGCCGATGATAGGTCATGATCTTCCGCTTCGGCAATGACGACCGACACAGGGGAAGCGCATGCCACCCGTGCGCGAGAAGCATCGGCGCGCGGAGGCCTACCGCGGCGACGGTCGGGCGGCCTTGACCATTTCCGCGGAGGCGAATAGTTTGCTGCAGTTGCGTGAGAGTGCCGACGGCGGCCCGCTTTCTGTCGATCGGGGCGACCGGGTCGGCCTTCCGATGGTGACGCGAGCCCGCTGAGCAGTTTCGCGCTTTCCATCCGCCACGCCCGAGCCTGCCGATGGTCAACGATTCCAGCTCCGAGTCCGGCGGCGAACCCGTCTCGAAGGCCTCCACGGACGCGATTACGGCCGCTCCGAGTCCCGCCGCCAGGGCCGCGCCCGCGCTGGCGCCGCAGCCGCGGCTGCCCGAACCACGTATGCCCGAGCCACGTATGCCCGAGCCGCCGCTGGCGGCCGCCGACGTGGAGCGCATCATCCACTCCCGGCACGACGAGCCGTGGTCGGTGCTGGGGCCGCATCCGTCCGCCGACGGTTCCGGCACCGTCGTCCGGGCATTTCTGCCGGGTGCCGAGAGCGTCGTGCTGCGGCTCCTCCCGCCGGCGATGCCGATGCAGCGGGCGATGCGGCGGTTGCACCGGGACGGACTGTTCGAGGGGGTGCTCGAAACGCCTTGCCCGCCGCCGGCCTACGACCTGCTGGTCGGCTGGGGGGAGTATCCCCCGGTGCCTGTCCCGGACCCCTACCGCTTCCGCAATCGATCGTTCCAGCCGGAGGACGAGGTCGCCTTCGCCGCCGGAACGCATGGCCGGCTGTTCGAGACGCTGGGGGCGCGGCCGGCGGAGCAGGATGGGACGGCCGGTGTCGCCTTCGCCGTCTGGGCGCCGAACGCCGCCCGTGTCAGCGTCGTCGGCAGCTTCAACGCCTGGGACGGCCGTCGGCACCCGATGCAGCGCCTGGGCGCCCACGGCATCTGGGAGGTGTTCGTACCGGGCGTCGCTCGCGGCGACCTGTACAAGTTCGAGCTCAAGACTCCCGACGGCTCCGTCTTCCTCAAGTCCGATCCGTTCGCCGCGCACTGTGAGCCGCCGCCGCACCGCGCGTCGATCGTCGACGACACGGCGGGCTTCGCGTGGTCGGGGGACTGGTCGAGCGGCGGCCGCCGGAGGCTGGTCGATACGCGCGGCGTCCGCGCGCTGCCGCCCTTGGGCTGGCCCGCGTCCGGTACGGTGCCGAACGAGCCCGGCTCGGCTTCGGTGCAGCCCGGCGCCACGTACGTGGAGCTGCCGGCGTCGGTCGCCGGGCGGGCGGCGGGCGGCCTGTTCACCGTGGGCACGCCGTTCGCGTCGCCTCGGGCGTTTGCGGCATGGATCGACGCGTGTCACCGGCAGGGGATCGGCGTCGCCGTCCACGCCGGCGACCTGCTGCTGCCTGCCGGCGCCGGGGATCTGGCGTGGTTCGACGGCACGCGGCTCTACGAGCGCCTCCCCGCCGCGACGACCCCCGCGCAGGCCGTTCCCGGCGCCGCGGCGCCGCCCGTGCCTGCCGCCGCGACCTTCGATACCTCGCGCGGCGAAGTTCGCAGCGTGCTTCTTTCCGCGCTCGTGTTCTGGGTCGAGCGGTATCAGCTCGACGCCCTGATCACGGATGCGGACGGCGCGCGTGCGCTGGCAGCGCCGGCGGCGGAACTCGCCCGGCGAAACCCCGGCTTCCGGCTGATCGTCCGCGACGCGGCCTCGGCGACGCGACTCACCTCGCGCGATGTATCGCGGATCATCGCCGGCCGGCATGACGACCCGTTCGCCGTCCTGGGCGCGCACGCCCTGACCGCTGCCGCCGTCCCGGCACCCGCACCCCTCCCGACAGGCGCACCGCCCACCGGGTCCGGCGGCATCGTTCCATCGCCCACCGCCGCCGTCGTCGCGCCTCGGCTGGGTGCGTGGGTGGTCCGCGCTTTGCTGCCCGCTGCCGCGGCGGTGCATGTCCTCCCGGCGCGGACGCCCGAGATCGTCATCGAGATGCGGCCGATCGATCCGGCCGGCTTGTTCGAGGCCACCGTGCCGCGGGAGCCCGGCGAGTACCGCTTGCGTGTCTTTGCCGAAGACGGCAGCTCGCAGGTGATGCGGGACCCCTATGCGTTTCGCGACTTCGTCTTCGGAGCGCAGGACCAGCACCTGTTCGCCGCGGGGAACCACTACCGGATCTACGAGAAGCTCGGCGCGCATCCGCGCTGCGTGAACGGCGTCGACGGTGTCGGCTTCGCGGTGTGGGCTCCGGATGCGGAGGGGGTCGGCGTCGCCGGGCCGTTCAACGGCTGGAACGGGCTTCTGCACCAGATGACGCGCCACGGCATCTCCGGGGTGTGGGAGACCTTCATCCCCGACCTTGCGGTGGGGGCTGTCTACAAGTTCGAGATCCACGCGCGTAGCGGCCAGGTCTTTCTCAAGACCGATCCATATGCGTTTCATACGGAAGTGCCGCCCGCCACCGCCAGCGTCGTTCATCGCCTGGAGAACGTTCACCGCTGGCGCGACGACGCATGGATGCAGCAGCGCCGCAACGCCAGGCCCTGGCAGCAGCCGATTTCCATCTACGAGGTGCACCTCGGCTCCTGGATGCTCGGGCCGGGCGGAAGGCGGCTGACCTACGGCGAGGTGGCGGCGAAGCTGGTGCCTTACGTCAAGACGCTGGGCTTCACGCATATCGAGCTGCTGCCGATCGCCGAGCATCCCTACGAGCCGTCGTGGGGCTATCAGGTCTCGCACTTCTACGCGCCGACGTCGCGCTTCGGCGCGCCGGAGGACCTGATGGAATTCGTCGACCTCTGCCACGAGGCCGGCATCGGCGTCATCCTCGACTGGGTGCCGGGCCACTTTCCCAAGGACGCGCATGCGCTCGCCCGGTTCGACGGCACGCACCTCTACGAGCACGCCGACCCACGCAAAGGCGAACATCCCGACTGGGGGACGCTGATCTTCAACTACGGCCGGCACGAGGTGGAGAACTTCCTCATCGCCAACGCGCTGTTCTGGCTGGAGACGTATCACTTCGACGGCTTTCGGGTCGATGCCGTCGCCTCGATGCTCTATCTCGACTATTCGCGCCAGGGCGGCTGGATTCCCAACGTCTACGGCGGCAAGGAGAACCTCGAGGCGATCGAGTTCCTCAAGCACACCAACTCGGTGCTGCACGCACGCTTTCCCGGCATCCTGATGATCGCCGAGGAGTCCACCTCTTGGCCGAACGTCTCGCGGCCGACCGACGCCGGCGGGCTCGGCTTCGGCTTCAAGTGGAACATGGGCTGGATGCACGACGTGCTGGCCTACATAAGCGTGCCGCCGGCCGATCGTCGCCACCATCACGGCCGGCTGACCTTCAGCATCGTCTACGCCTTCAACGAAAACTTCATCCTCTCGCTGTCGCATGACGAGGTGGTGCACCTGAAGCGCTCGCTGTTGAACAAGATGCCGGGCGCGGTCGCGGAGAAGTTCGCCAACCTGCGGCTGCTGTACGCGCTGATGTGGGCGCATCCCGGCAAGAAGCTGCTGTTCATGGGCGGTGAACTCGGCCAGGAGAGCGAGTGGAGCCACGCGCAGGGCCTGGAGTGGCGCGCGCTGGAGAAGAAGCCGAACCGCGCGCTCGGCTGGTACATCCGCGATCTCAACACGCTGTACCGCGAGCGGCCGGAACTGTTCGAGGTGGATTTCAAGGCCGGCGGCTTCGAGTGGCTGGAGGTGGACAACGCGGAGGAGAGCATCATCGCCTTCCTGCGCAAGGCCCGCGACCCGCGGCGCACGCTGCTGTTCGCCGCCAACTTCTCCGCCGTCCCGCGGCCGGAGCACCGCATCGGCGTGCCCTATCCCGGGGCCTACACCCTGCTGTTCGACAGCGACGCGGCAAAGTACGGCGGAACCGGCACACCCGCGGCGGGGGAAGCGGTGTGCGCGGAGGAGGTGCCCTGCCACGGACGCGATTTCTCGATCCGCCTGAGCCTGCCGGCACTGACCGCCGTCATCTTCGAGCCGGCGTTGCCTATCTGACAAACCGAAGTTCTTGCGCCGTGTCAGCCTTCCGCGTCGCGCTGGCGTAGCGAAACCGCTCCGGCGCAGGCAAGCAGCGCCGCCGACAGCAACATGCCTGCGCGCAGGCCGCTGGCGCTGTCCGACAGCGCGCCGGCCGCCACCGGCCCGAGGCACTGGCCGAGGGCGAAGGCGACGGTGAGCGCGCCGATCACCCGCGTCCAGCTCGAGGGCGGGGTCGCGTGCCTCGCGACGTGCGTCACCGCGGTGACGACGGCGAGGAAGGAGCCGCCGAACAGGATCGCCGAGCCGAAGGCGGGGATGGGACCGGGGGCCAGCAGCGGCAGTACGGCGCCGGCCAGCACGACGACGAGCACGCAGAAGATGCCGCGCCCGGCGGAGAGCCTGCCGAGGATCTTGCCCCAGACGAACGCCGCGGCGACGGAAGCGGCGCCGAGCAGCGCCCAGAACACGGCGATCTGCGGCTCGTCCAACCCTCGTGTGCGCAGGAAGGCGACGATGAAGGTCATGTAGGCGATGTAGCCGGCGCCGAACAACCCGTAGGCGACGAACATCGGCGCCAGCGGTCGGAAGCGGAAGGCGCTGTCCGCGGCGTGCCGCGAAACGCGGACCGGCGCACGCCTCAGGGCGGGAAGCGACGCCACGGCGGCGAACAGCGCCGCGCCGCCGATCGCGATCCAGCCCGCCGGCCAGTCGGCGGCTGCCGTGCCCATGCTCAGCCCGACCACCGGACCCGACAGCAGGATGCCGAGACCGGGGCCGGAAAAGTAGACCGCGAGCAACAGCGCGGCGCGTGCGGGACTCGCACCGAGGCCGGCGAGCGCCACCAGGCTTCCGCCCGAGACGAAGACGACCGCGCCGAAGACGCCGGCCGCCAGCCGCAACGCCAGCAGGACGGTGAAATCGCGGGTCGCGGCCGAAAGCAGCAGCGCGACTGCGGCGGCGAGCAGACCCAGCGTAAAACACCGCTTCGCCCCGAGCCTGTCGGCCGCCCGTGCGGCGACCAGAGCGCCCAGCAGATAGCCGAGCGCGTTGGCTGCGTTGATGGTCCCCGCTTCGGCATAGGACCAGCCGAGATCGGCGCGCATCGGCGGCAGCAACAGCGCATAGGCGAAACGCCCGAAGCCCAGCACCGCCGCCGGCCCGAGCGCGAGGCCGATCGCCACCCACAGCGGCGCCGGCGCGGCGGTGCGCGCTGGGAGTTTCGGCGATGCACCGGGCAGCGGTCGCGACATCAGGGTCCACCCTAAAGAGCCCAACTCGATCGCACGCGCGCGGGCTCGCGTTCCAGCTCTATCCGTGCCTGCGTCCGGGTCCCCCGCTTCGCCTTGCCGGCGTGACAGCCGGCCGATAGGATCGCGCCGCGGTCGGGACCCGCCGTCGCGGCGGCACCCGCAACCCAGGGAGGGAACGATGGACGATCTGCACGGATACTACTTCGAAGATCTGAAGGAAGGCATGACCGCCAGCTTCGGCAAGACGATCACCGAGAGCGACATCTACACCTTCGCCGGCGTCTCGGGCGACCTCAACCCGGTGCACGTCAACGAAGAATTCGCCAAGACGACGATGTTCAAGGGCCGGATCGCCCACGGCATGATCGGCGCCGCCTTCATCTCCGCCGTCCTCGGCACCAAGCTGCCCGGGCCCGGCTGTATCTACGTAAAGCAAGAGCTGAAGTTCAAGGCGCCGGTGAAGATCGGCGATACGCTGATCGCGCGTGTCACCATCAAGAAGCTGATCAAGGACAAGAAGTTCGTCGAGTGCGAGACGGTCTGCACCGTCGGCGACAAGAAGGTGATCGACGGCGAGGCCGTGGTGATGGTGCCGACGCGCGACTGAGCACGCTGACACGATCCATTCAGACGGTAGCGGGTTCAGGCATCCGCTCCGTCGCTCCGGTGGGCCGATCGGCCGCCGCGTCGAGCGGATCGATCGTCCGGCGGACGCCGGCGTCCAGCGGGGTGCCGGCCGCTGCCCGCGGTGCGACGGCTGCATCGGCCATCTCGAACAGCTCTTCGATCGCATCGATCACCTCGCCCGGGCGGGTGTGGTGCACCATGTGGCCCGTGTCCGGCCACAGCCGGAGGCGGGATCCCGGCACGTCGTCGTGCAGCCGGCCCGAGTGTCCGATCGGATCGACCACGAGATCCTCGGATCCCGCGACGATCATCAGCGGCACGGCGATGTCACCGTAATGCGGGGACGACCGCTTCGCCCAGGCGCGCATCGTCCGTCCGTCTTCGCCGGATGCCCGCAGCTGGCTCGGCCGCAGCGACAGGCTCGACGGGAAGACCGCCCAGGTTTCGGGCACCGGCGCCGGGGCGAACATCGCTTTGACCGACAGAGTCCCGAACGCGGCACCCTGCACCGGCATCAGCGTATTGCGCAGCACCCGGCCGATCACCGGCAGCGTCATGCTCCATGCCAACAGGCTGTCGGCGCGGAAATTCGGGTAATAGTACCCCGACGCGGCGACGACGCCGCGCACATCCCCGGGATACAGCAGCGCGAACGAGACGACGATCGGCGCGGCGAACGAATGGCCGTAGAGAACCGGCCGTTCGACGCCGAGCCGTCGCAGCGCACTGCGGACCAGGGTCGCCTGCGCGTCCGGCGTCCATTCGCGATCGTGCGGCCGGTCGCTCCAGCCGAAGCCCGGCCGGTCGAAGGCGATCACCCGATGGGTCTCGGCGAGCGCCGGGAAGATCGACAGGAGAGGATCGTCCACCATGCTTCCGTTGCCGTGCAGCAGGACCACCGGCTCGCCTTCGCCGGCTTCGATGTAATGCAGCCGCACGCCGTCGACCTTGATGAAGCGACCCTTCGGCGGGTGGCGACGCTCGGCCCGGCCGGCCTGCCAGTTGACGACGACCGCGGTCGCGGCCAAGGCCGCAGCCGTGGCGACGAGAATCGTCCCGGCCCCGCCGCCCGCAAGAAAGCTCTTGCCCTCGTCCGCTGCGGCAACCTCCGAGAAGCGGCGACGCACGGTGCGGGCGGCGCGCGTGGTACGGTCGCGCATGCGCGAAATCTGGCTCATATCGTTCTTTCTCCTCGATCTCGTTCCGCCGGTTGAACGTCCGCTCTCCACGCCGGTTCCGAACGGGTCGCTTCCGCCGGTTGCCCCTTGACCCCGCGGCTGCGGGCGGACACGTTGCGCCTATGCGTGTCTTCCGCCACTTCGACAACCTTCCGGCCGAGTTCCGTGGCGCCGCCGTCGCCGTCGGCAACTTCGACGGCGTGCATCTCGGCCACCGCGAAGTGATCGGCGAGGCCGGCCGGATCGCGCGTGCCGCCGGCGCTCCCTGGGCGGTGCTGACGCTGGAGCCGCACCCGCGCACGGTATTCGAGCCCGAGGTCGCGCCGTTCCGGCTGTCGCCGCTGTCGGTGAAGCTGCGGCTGATCGAGGAACTCGGGCCGGAGTTGATGGTGGTGGTGCCGTTCGATGCCGAGTTCGCGCGCATGGCGCCGCGCGCCTTCGTCGAGACGGTGCTGGTGAAGGGGCTGGGCGCGCGGCATGTCGTCTGCGGCCACGATTTCGCCTTCGGCCATGGCCGCCGGGGCACGCCCGAGTTGCTGCTGTGGATGGGCGAAGAGTTCGACTTCGGCTTCACCTGCGTCCATGAAATCCGCGACGCCGACGGCGAGCCTTATTCGTCGACGCGCATCCGGGAATATCTGCGCACCGGCCGCCCGCAGGCGGCGGCGCGGCTGCTGGGCCGGCCGTTCTCCATGGAGGGCGAAGTGGTCACAGGCGACCGCCGCGGCCGCACCATCGGCTTCCCCACGGCCAACCTGCGGCCGGGCGAGTATCTTCGGCCGATGCTCGGCGTCTACGCGGTGCACGTGCGCTGGTGGGAGGCGGGGCGGGAGATCCTGGCGGAGGGGGTGGCCAACTTCGGCCTGCGTCCGACGGTCGGCGGCACCGCGCCGTTGCTGGAGGCACACGTCTTCGACTTCGCCGGCGATCTGTACGACCGCACCGTCGAGGTCGAGTTCATCGACTGGCTCCGCCCGGAAATGAAGTTTGACGGCCTCGAGCATTTGCGCGCACAAATCGCCGAAGACTGCACGCGGGCGCGGGACGTTCTCGCGGGCAGCCGGGGTTCGCCCAGGGTGCGTGCCGCCGGTTCCTGAACGATCCCTGCACCGGACCGATCCTTGGATTACAAGTCGACCGTCTTCCTGCCGCGCACCGACTTTCCCATGAAAGCCGGGCTGCCGAAGCTCGAACCCGAACTGCTGGCCCGATGGGAGCGCATGGGCCTGTACGCCCGCCAGCGCGAGCAGGCCGCCGGGCGGCCGAAGTTCGTGCTGCACGACGGCCCGCCCTATGCCAACGGCCACCTGCACATCGGCCACGCGCTGAACAAGATCCTCAAGGACGTGATCGCCCGGGCGCAGCAGATGCTGGGCTGCGACGCGCCGTACGTTCCCGGCTGGGACTGCCACGGCCTGCCGATCGAATGGAAGATCGAGGAGGCCTATCGCCAGAAGGGGCAGAGCAAGGATCAGGTGCCGATCCTGGAGCTCCGTCGTCAGTGCCGGGCCTTCGCCGAGACGTGGGTGGCCGTGCAGGGCGAGGAGTTTCGCCGGCTGGGCGTGCAGGGCGACTGGGCCGATCCGTACACGACGATGGCGTTCGCCGCCGAGGCGCAGATCGTCCGCGAACTGGGCAAATTCCTGTTGAGCGGCGCGCTCTACAAGGGCGCCAAGCCGGTGATGTGGTCGGTGGTGGAGAAGACCGCGCTGGCCGAGGCGGAGGTGGAGTACGAGGACCATACCTCGACGACGATCTTCGTCGCCTTCCCGGTCCGCCACCCCAGCCACGAGATCCTCACCGACGCAGCGATCGTCATCTGGACGACGACGCCGTGGACGATCCCCGGCAACCGGGCGATCGCCTACGGGCCGGCGTTCGAGTACGCGCTCTACGAAGTGACCGTCGTGCACGAGGGCAGCCGCGCCCGTCCGGGCGACCGGCTGGTGATCGGCGCCGATCTGGCCGACCGGGTGCGCGACGCGCTGAAGATCGGCGACTGGCTGCGGCTCGGAGAGTTGGATGGAACGGCGCTGGCGGGCACCATCTGCCGCCACCCGCTGCACGAGGCCGGCTACGACTTCCCGGTGCCGCTGCTGCCGGCCGATTTCGTCGACCTCGCCACCGGCTCCGGCTTCGTGCACATCGCCCCCGGCCACGGTGCCGACGACTGGGAGCTCGGCCGTCGGCACGACATCGCCGTGCCCGATACGGTCGGCCCGGACGGCGTGTTCTACGACCACGTGCCGCTGTTCGCCGGCCGCCGCGTGCTGACCGAGCGCGGCAAGGAGGGCGACGCCAACGCCGCGGTGATCGAGGCGCTGGACGAGGCGCGCGCGCTGATGGCGACCGGCCGGCTGGTGCACAGCTACCCGCACTCCTGGCGCTCCAAGGCGCCGCTGATCTTCCGCAACACGCCGCAGTGGTTCATCGGCATGGAGAGGACCGGCCTGCGCGCCACGGCGCTGGCGGCGATCGACGCCACCCGCTTCGTGCCGGCCTCCGGCCAGAACCGGCTGCGCGGCATGATCGAGCAGCGGCCGGACTGGTGCGTCTCCCGGCAGCGCGCCTGGGGCGTGCCGATCACCGTGTTCGTCGACAAACGCACCGGCGAGCCGCTGCGGGATGCCGGCGTCGTCGAGCGGGTGGCCGCGGCGGTCGAGCAGGACGGCGCCGATGTCTGGTTCGACGGCGACCCGCGGCGCTTCCTCGGGCCGGAGCACGACCCCGAACACTACGAGCCGGTCACGGACATCCTCGATGTCTGGTTCGATTCCGGCTGCACCCACGCCTTCGTCCTCGAGCATCGGGACGACCTGGCGTGGCCCGCCTCGCTCTACCTCGAAGGTTCGGACCAGCATCGCGGCTGGTTTCATTCGTCGCTGTTGGAGAGCTGCGGCACTCGTGGGCGCGCGCCCTACGAGACGGTGCTGACGCACGGCTTCGTCATGGCCGAGGACGGCCAGAAGATGTCGAAGTCGCTGGGCAACATCACCGCCCCGCAGGAGGTGATCGCCAAGCACGGCGCGGACGTGCTGCGGCTGTGGGTGGTGGGCTCCGACTATTCGGAAGACCTGCGCATCGGCCCTGAGATCCTCAAGCAGCAGTCGGACGTCTATCGCCGCTTCCGCAACACGCTGCGCTACCTGCTGGGCAGCCTGCACGGGTTCGACGAGCGGGAACGGCTGCCGGTCGCGGAGATGCCGGAGCTGGAACGCTGGGTGCTGCATCGGCTGGCGCAGCTCGACGGCCAGCTTCGCAACGCGTGCCGGGACCTCGAATTCCACGCCATGTTCGGCGAGTTGCACAGCTTCTGTACGGTCGATCTGTCCGCGTTTTATTTCGACGTGCGCAAGGATGCGCTCTACTGCGATGCGCCGGACGCCACCCGGCGCCGCGCGGCCCGAACCGTTCTCGACACGCTGTTCGAATGCCTGACCGCCTGGCTGGCGCCGTTCCTGTGCTTCACCGCCGAGGAGGCGTGGCTGTCGCGCCATCCGGGCGAGAACGAGAGCGTGCACCTGCGGCTGTTCCCGGCGATCCCCGCCGACTGGCGAGACGATGCGCTGGCGGAGCGCTGGTCGACCGTCCGCCGACTGCGTCGCGTGATCACCGGTGCGCTGGAGCTCGCCCGCGCCGGCAAGCGCATCGGCTCCAGCTTGCAGGCCCGGCCGAAGGTCTGGGCCGGCCCGGACTATCGTGCGGCGGCCGACGGCCTCGACTTGGCCGAGCTTTCGATCACCTCCGGCATCGAGTTCGCCGATGGCGAGCCGCCGGCGGATGCGTTCACGCTCGCCGACGTGCCGGGGGTCGCCGTCCTCGTCGAACTCGCGCCGGGCCGGAAATGCGAGCGGTGCTGGCAGGTACTGAACGATGTCGGCGACCACCCGGCGCACCCGACACTGTGCGGGCGCTGCGTCGGCGCGGTCGAGAGCCACGGCACGCAGACCATGGCTGCGGCCCGATGACGCTGTCGCCGCTGTTCCGCCGCGGGCTGGCGCTCGCGGCCGTCGTCATCGCCCTCGATCAGGTCACCAAATGGTGGATCCTCACGCGCGTGATGACGCCGCCGCGGGTGATCGAGATCACCTCGTATTTCAACCTGGTGATGACATGGAACCGCGGCGTCAGCTTCGGCATGTTCAACAACGACGCGTCGTGGAACCTCTGGCTTCTGCCGCTGCTGGTGCTCGTCATCTCCGGCATGTTGCTGGTGTGGCTGGCGCGCGCCGGCCGCCCGGTGCTGGCCCTCGGCCTGGGTGGGATCCTCGGGGGCGCGATCGGCAACCTGATCGACCGGCTCCGCTTTGGCGCCGTCGCCGACTTTCTCGACTTTCACGTCTGGGGTTTCCATTGGCCGGCGTTCAATGTCGCCGACGCGGCGATCACCATCGGAGTGACGGTCCTCATCGCCGAGTCCTTGTTCGGGCAGCGCGAAACTCGTAAGAGTGAAGGACGTTTCGGTAGGGAAACCAGCGAATGAACTCCTCGAAGTCTGTACTCGTGCTCGCCGCGGCGATCGTGCTTCTGGGCGGGTGCAGCGGCATCAAGGAGGAACTCGGCATCGGCGTGAAGCGGCCGCCCGACGAGTTCACCGTTTATTCGCGAGCACCGCTGAGCCTGCCGCCCGACTATGCGCTTCGTCCGCCGGCGACCGCCACCGGCGCCAGCCAATCGGCCGCGCCGCGCGAGGTCGCTCGCAATGCGCTGGTCGGAAACGCGCCCGGAGCAGCCCCTTCGGCATCGGCCCTCCCCAACAGTTCACCCGGCCTGCAGGCGCTGCTGCAGCGGACCGGCGGGGACTCCGCGACATCGGGCATCCGCGGGCAGGTCAACCAGGAATCGTCGATTCTCGTCGACGCCGACCAGAGTTTCGTCGAACGCCTGATGTTCTGGGCGGACAAGCCGGACCCGTCGACGGTCGTCGATGCGGTGCAGGAGAACAAGCGCATCCAGGAAAACCAGGCGCTGAACAAGCCGGTGACGACCGGCGAGACGCCGACGATCAAGCGAAACCCCAGGGCTCTGTTCGAAGGCATCTTCTAGGGCGCACCCGGACGTCGCCCGCGCAAATTCGCCGAAAGCTTGAACGCAGCGACCGCGGCCCCATCTGCGCGTGGTCGGGACGGCCGGGCAGCGGGCGGAAGCGCTGCAGCCGCCTTCCATCTCTCGAAAGGCTCACGATGATCTCGATGTCGGCGCCTGGGCGACGGTCGGCGGCGGGTGCCGCCGCGTTCGTGCTTTTTGCGCTCTCTCTCGCCGCAGCCTCGCCGGCGCGTGCCCGGCTGTTCGAGCCTGAGACCTTCACCCTCGGCAACGGTCTGCAGGTGGTGGTCGTTTCCGATCGGCGGGTCCCGGTGGTCAGCCACATGGTCTGGTACAAGGTCGGCGCGGCCGACGAAGTAACCGGCAGCACCGGTATCGCCCACCTGCTCGAGCACCTGATGTTCAAGGGCACGCCGGAGGTGCCGCAAGGCGAGTTCTCGCGGCAGATTGCCCGGAACGGCGGGCAGGAGAACGCCTTCACCTCCCACGACTACACCGCCTACTTCCAGAACATCGCCCGCGACCGGCTGGAGCTGGCGATGCGCATGGAGGCCGACCGGATGACCGGCCTGACGCTGACCGAAGCGCAGGTCACGCCGGAGAAGATGGTGGTGCTGGAGGAGCGCAGGCAGCGCGTCGACAACGATCCCGGCGCCATCCTCGGGGAAGAGACCCAGGCGGCGCGGTTCATCGAGCATCCCTATCGCCGGCCGGTCATCGGCTGGGAGAAGGACATCGCCGGTCTGAGCGCGTCCGAGGTGCTCGCCTTCTATCGCCGGTGGTATGCACCAAACAATGCCATCCTCGTCGTCTCCGGCGACGTCTCGGCCGAGGAGCTTCGGCCGATGGCGGAGCGGACCTACGGCAAAGTGCCGCGCGGGACGGTGCCGGCACGCAACGAGATCGCCGAGCCCGCGCAGCGCGCGGAACGTAATCTTTCGCTGCAGGATCCGCGGGTCGGCCAGCCGGCGTGGACGCGGTCGTGGCGGGCGCCGAGTTACGGTTGGGGCGCCTCGGCGGATGCGTATCCGCTGCAGGTGCTGGAAGAAATCCTGAGCGGTGGCGCTGTCAGCCGGGTCTACCGCATCCTCGTGGTCGAACACGCGCTGGCGGACTCCGCGGGCGCCTGGTACGACCCCTCGCGCCGCGGGCCCTCGGGGTTCGTGATGCACGCGCGCCCACGCGAGGGTGTGAGCCTGGACCGGGTGGAGCAGGCGGTCGAGAGCCTGCTCGAAGGCTTGCTGCGCGACGGGGTGACCGACGCGGAGCTCGAGCGGGCCAAGGCCGGATTGACGGCCGGCGCGGTCTATGCACGCGACTCCTACACCACGGCGGCGCGGTCGCTGGGTGAGTCTCTCGCCATCGGCCAGTCGATCGACGATGTCGAGGCCTGGCCTGATCGGATCAAGGCCGTCACGCGCGAGCAGGTCGACGCGGCGGCGCGCGCGGTCTTCCGCCAGCCTGCGGTGACTTCGCGGCTGATCGCGACCGAAGGTGCGGTGGCGCGGGTCGCGGGTGCGCCCGCCGTTCCGACCGGAGCGGAGGCGATAAGATAAGATGACCGCCGCATCTCGGAGGCGTCTGCACCTGGCCGGCTCGCTCGCCACGATCCTGATGCTGGCCATCCTCGTCGCGGGGATCGCCCGGCCCTGTGAGGCCGCGCCGCGGATCCAGCGGGTCGTCGCCGGCGATGTGGAGGCGTGGTTGGTGGAGGATCACGCCAACCCGATCATCGCCCTGCAACTCGCCTTCCGAAGTGGCGGCTCTGCCAGCGACCCCGCCGATCGCGGGGGCCTCGCCCGAATGACCGCGGCGCTGCTGGACGAAGGCGCCGGCGACCTGGACAGCCAGGCGTTCCAGGGTCGTCTGCAGGACCTGTCGATCCACCTCGGCTTCGACGCCGGCCTGGACACGCTCTCCGGCTCGCTGGAGACGCTGACGCAGAACCGCGAGGCGGCATTCGATCTGCTTCGCCTGGCACTGACACAGCCACGATTCGACGCCGAGGCCGTGACGCGCATCCGCAGCCAGCTCGAAGCGCAGCTCCGCCGATCGGCCGAGGATCCGAACGCGGTGGCGAGCCGGCGTCTGTGGGCCGAGATGTTTCCCGGCCTCCCCTACGGCCGACCGGTCGACGGTGATGAGCAGAGCATCGGCCGGATCGGGCAGGAGGACTTGCGGCGGTTTGTTCGCGAGCGCATGGCGCGTGACCGGGTGATCGTCGGCGTCGTCGGCGACCTGACGCCCGCGGAACTGGCGCCGCTGTTGCAGCGGACGTTCGGCGGCCTGCCGGCGACGGCTGCGGCGAGCACCGTCGCCGACGTGCGGCCCGTCGCCGCCGGCACCGTCGTGACGATCGACATGGATGTGCCGCAGAGCGCCATCGCCTTCGCGCAGCCGGGACTGAAGCGCAGCGATCCGCGATTCTACGCGCTCACCATTCTGAACCAGATTCTCGGCGGTGGCGGGCTGTCATCGCGACTGTTCGAGGAAGTCCGCGAAAAGCGCGGACTGGTCTATTCGGTGTCCACCGCGCTCGTCCCGCTCGATCACGCAGGAGTGATCGTCGGCGGTGCCGGCACGCAGACGGCCAGCGTGGCGGAGGCGATCGGCGTCATTCGCAGCGAATGGCGGAGGCTCGCCACGGACGGCGTGACGCCTGCGGAACTGGCCGATGCCAAGACGTATCTCACGGGCTCGTTTCCCCTGCGATTTGCGGGGAGTAGCCGGCTGGCCGGCCTCCTCGTCTCGATCCGGCGGGACGATCTGGGGATCGACTATCTCGAACGCCGCAACGCCCTGATCGCGAGCGTCACCGAAGCTCAGGCCAACGCTTTGGCGAAAGACCTCCTGGCACCCGAGCAGCTCGCCGTCGTCGTCGTCGGCCGGACGGCCGGGGAGGCATCAACGGCGCATCGACCACCTCGCCTGCATATTCGCTAATGCAGCATAGCAGGCACGGTTTTTGCGTGCCGCTTTATGACGACGACGTTAACAAACCTTTAAATTCTGTGACGTTGGTCACTGATGGTTTGACCGGGTCGCGCTATGTATGCGATAGCGAGCCGCGATCACGGCCGTGCTGCATCGCAGCATTCACAAGCAAGAGTACCGTAGATGACTGAGAACAAGCTTCTGAAGGATATGCTCTCCCAGTTTTTCTTGCCGCTACTTGCAACGGCGACGGGGCTCGGCATACTGGTCTTTTGGCCATTCCCGCTCTGATCGTTCTCGTTGAAAGTGTCCGGGCCCGGAACAGGAACCGGACCCGGCTGCGCTGAACTGGCGCTCCACGTTCCGATCTGCCTGCTCGACGGGCACACGATGGCGCTCGAAATGGCACCCCGGACGGCTCCGTCCGTCCGGGCCTGTCGCCAGACCAGGCGCGTGGCCGTCCCCGCCCCCGTCCGCTCCGGCGAGCCACCGGTCGCAGGCTTCCCCATTCCACCCGGGTCGATGAGCTTCCGTCGGCATTGCTCTCGATCGCCGCGGCCGACAGCCGCATCGAGCCGCGCGGAGGGCTCTCTCGGCCTGGAACTTCTCGCCGGTGCTCCTCGTTGAGGTCGCGGCGATTCGCACATCGACGGTCCGCCGCCCAGACATCCTTCTTCGCAGCGGGAGCCGATGATCGACCCTTCTCTTCTTTCCGTCGCCACGGCAGTCCCGGCGCACCTCATGCACCAGTCCGCCGTACAGCAACGCCTCTCCGGAATCTTCCGTGAGCGGGCGGCGGAGGTGGCGCGCTACCTGCCGGTGTTCGACAACGCCGGCATCGATACCCGGTACTCATGCATGCCGCTGGAGTGGTACGAGCGCGACCAGAGCTGGTCGAGCCGAAACCCCCTGTACCTCGAGCACGCCGTCGCCCTGCTGCAGACGGCCGCCGAGCGGGCGCTGAACGCGGCGGGTTTGCGGGCTCGTGACATCGACGGCATCGTCTGCGTCTCCACGTCCGGCATCGCCACGCCGAGCCTGGATGCGCGGCTGATGCAGCGGATGGACTTCCGTCACGATGTCTTCCGGCTGCCGGTGTTCGGGCTGGGCTGCGCCGGCGGAGTTCTTGGCCTCGCACGGGCGGCGCGGCTGGCGAAGGCGGCTCCGGAGGAGCGGATCCTGCTGCTGGTCGTCGAGCCGTGCGCGCTGACCTTCTGTCGCAACGACCCGTCCAAGAGCAACATGATCGCCACCGCCCTGTTCGGCGACGGCGCGGCCGCCGCCATCCTGAGCTGCGAGGGCGACGGGCCCGTCATCACCGCCTCGGGTGAGCACACCTGGCCGGATACCCTCGACGTCATGGGGTGGGGCGTGGAGGACGACGGCCTGCGCGTGATCTTCTCTCGCGACATCCCGGGCCTGATTCGCGAGCGCTTCCGGCCGGTGCTCGACGATTTCCTGGCCCGGCACAGCTTCGGAATGGCCGACATCGATTCCTGGATCTGCCATCCCGGCGGCGCCAAGGTGATCGACGCCCTGGAGGACGTGCTGGAGTGCCAGCGCGGGTCGCTCGCGCACTCGCGGGCGGTCCTGCGCGACTTCGGCAACATGTCCGCCGTGACCGTCATGTTCGTTTTGGAGCGGACGCTGGGCAATGGCGGGATCGGCAGGCGGGCGCTGCTGAGTGCGCTGGGGCCGGGCTTCACCGCCGCATTCCTGGTGCTGGAGGCCGCCGGCTCGGCCGGGGTCGCAGCTTCGTGAGCCCGTGCCGCTCGCTCGTCCTGCTCGTTCTCGCGCAACGCCTGGGCGAGGTGGCCTGGGCGCGGCGCAACGAACGCAGGCTGCGGGCCGTGGGCGGCGTGGAGGCGGGCGCCGGTCACTACCCGCTGTTCTTCCTGTTGCACGGCGGCTGGCTCGCTGCCCTCTGGTATCTGATTCCGCGCGACACACGGCCGATCCGCCCGTTGCTGGGCCTGTTCGCCCTGCTGCAGCTCGCTCGGCTGCGGGTGATCGCCAGCCTCGGGCGCTTCTGGACGACGCGGATCATCACCATGCCGGACGCGCCGCTGGTCGAAGACGGCCCCTATCGTCTGATCCGCCATCCGAACTATCTGGTCGTCGCCGCCGAGATCGCGGTGCTGCCGCTGGCGATGCGGGCCTGGCCGGTCTCGCTGGCCTTCTCGATCCTGGGCGGCCTGCTGCTGCGCCATCGTATCCAGGTCGAGGACGCCGCGCTCGCGCCACGTCGAAGGTCCGCGACCAGCCGAGTCGGCCTCACCGCGGCCCCGCCACCTCCGGCGGTGCGGCGGGAAACTCCAGGTCCACCCGCAAGCCGGGCGTGTTATCGCTCAGGCGGAGCGCCGCGCCGTGCAGCCGGGCGACGGCCGCGACGAGGCTGAGACCGAGTCCGGCGCCGGGCGTGCTGCGGGCTTCCTCCAGGCGGACGAAGCGTTCCAGCACCCGTTCCCGGTCGGCTTCCGGAACACCCGGCCCGTTGTCGGCGACCGTCAGCCGCACGACCGGCTCGTCCGCGGCGACGCTCACGGCGATCCGGCCCCCGGCGGGCGTGTGCTTGACCGCATTGTCCAGCAGGTTGGCCACCGCCTGGGCCAGCAACTCCCGCTGCGCGGCGACCGGTGGCGCCGGAGGAGTCGCCACGACCAGGCGGATCTCCTTCTCGTCCGCCAGCGGCTCGTACAGTTCGGCCGCGTCGCGCGCCAGCGCACCCAGATCCAGCGGTCGCAACTCGGCGGCGGCGACGCCGGCCTCGGCCGCGGCGATCTTCAGCAGGCTGTCGAAGGTCGCCAGCGCCGCATCCGCCTGTCGCAGCACGTCGCCCAGCGCGTCGCGGTCGCGACCGGGGTCCGGCGGGCTGATCAGTGCCAGTTCGATGCGGCCGCGCAGCCGCGTCAACGGGCTGCGCAGATCGTGCGCGAGGCTGTCGGTGGCGAGCCGCATGCCCGACATCAGCCGCTCGATCTGTGCGAACATCGCATTCAGGCTCTCGCCCAGCCGATCGAACTCGTCGTCGCTGCCGCCGGGCTCGATCCGCTGCGACAGATCGCCCTGCATGATCCGCCGCGTCGTCATCGTCACCGCCTCGACCCGCCCCAGCATCCGCCGGCTGAGGAAGATGCCGCCCAGCAGGCCGAGGCCGATCGCCGCGCAGAGCGACCAGATCAGCGTGTCGACCACCAGCCGGCGGAATTTCGTCCGCTCGTGCAGGTCGCGGCCGACCAGCAGCCGGTAGCCGCCGGCGAGCTGGAAGGTGCGCGCGCTGACTTCATGGGGAACCACTCCCTCGTCTTCGCGCCGGTTGAGCGTGAGGCGAACCCATTCGCTGACGCCGGCCGCGCTCGGCGGCCAAGCGGCGAGGTTGCCGGCCAGCGGTCCGGTCTGCGGGTCCCAGAGCAGGTAGACGCTGTCCCGGCTGCCGCCCTCGCCGGACCGCTCGCGCACCGCATCGATCAGGCCGGCGAGCCCGCGATCTTCGTACTGGTCGGCGAGGCCGATGATCTCCGCCTCGATGGTCGCCGCCGCCTGCCGGTCGATCACGGCGACGGTCGACCAGTAGATGAAGCCCAGGATCGCCACCACAGAGGCGACGAACAGCGCGAGGTAGAGGACGGTCAGCCGGAAGGCGGTGGTGCGGAAGAGGTTAGGCAGGGGCACGGAGGCAGTAGCCGGCGCCGCGGATGGTGTGCAGAAGCGGGGTCTCGAAACCCTTGTCGATCTTGGCGCGCAGCCGGCTGATGTGCACGTCGATGACGTTGGTCTGCGGATCGAAGTGGTAGTCCCACACCCCTTCCAGCAGCATCGTCCGCGTCACCACCTGGCCTTCGCGGCGCATCAAATGCTCCAGCAGCCGGAACTCGCGGGGTTGCAGCTCGATCGGCCGCCCGGCGCGGCTGACCGTGCGACGCAGCAGGTTCATCTCCAGATCGCCGACGCGCAGCTGCGTCGCTTCTTCTGCGTCGGTGCCGGCACGCCGCGTCAGCGCCTCCAGCCGCGCCAGGAGTTCGGAGAACGCGAACGGCTTGACGAGATAATCGTCGCCGCCGGCACGCAGGCCTCGGACCCGGTCATCGACCCGGCCGAGCGCGCTGAGGATCAGCACCGGCGTCGCCACCTTCTCCTCCCGCAGCACCCGGATCACCGACAGCCCGTCCAGGCCGGGCAGCATGCGGTCGACGATCAGCACGTCGTAACGCCCGGCCAGCGCCATGCCGAGGCCGTCCGGCCCAGTCGCGGCGTGATCGGCCAGGTGCCCGCTTTCGCCCAGGCCCTTGCGCAGATAATCCGCCGTTTCCTGATCGTCTTCGATCACCAGGATGTGCATACCGGTGGTGTATAACGGCATCGTCGCCGATGCGCGAGGGGAGCGGGCCCCGTTCCCGGGAGCGGAGGAACGGGGCCCTTCGTGGGCCGACCCCGCCGAAGGGTCGGCGCCTGTACGCTGTCGCCCGGGAGTGGAGGGGAGGGACGCGACAGCGGTCAACGGTCCGGGGCCGGTCAGGCGGACTTTAGGTCGACGGCCACGAATTGCTGCGTGCCGCCGCGTTCGATCAACAGCAGCACCGACTTGCGGTTGGCGGACTTCGCCCTCTCCACGGCACCGGCGACATCGGCCGGCGTGCTGACGGAGTCCTGGTTGACCCGGGTGATCACATCTCCCGGCTGCAGGCCCTTCTCCTCGGCATCGCCGCCGCCATCGACCGCGGCGACCACCGCGCCCTTGGTGCCGGCCGCGACACCGAATCTCGCGCGCGTGCCGTCATCGAGTGGGGCGAGCGTCAGGCCCAGCGCGCTCAGCGCCACGCCGCCCCGCGCCGGCGCCGCGTCCGGGACGCCCCTCGCTCCTTCGGTCGTGGCGGTCTGCGTCGGCATCTCACCGAGAAGAACGTCGAGTTTCACCTCGCGGCCGTCGCGCCAGACGACCAGCTTGCCCTTCTCGCCCACCTCGGCATCGGCCACGGCACGGCTGAGTTCGCGCGGTGACGTGACCGGCTTGCCGTCGAAGCCCAGGACGACGTCGCCCTGGCGGACGCCGCCTTTGGCCGCGGGGCTGCCGGCGGAGACGCTCGCCACCAGCGCGCCCTCCGCCTTCTTCAGGTTCAGGCTTTCCGCCACGTCCGGGGTCACCGGCTGGATGGCGACGCCGAGCCAGCCGCGGCGCACCGAGCCGTGCTCCTGCAACTCGGCCACCACCTTCTGCGCGGCATTCGATGGAATGGCGAAACCGATGCCGATGCTGCCGCCGTTCGGGCTGTAGATCGCCGTATTGATGCCGATCACCTTGCCGTCGCCGTCGAACAGCGGGCCGCCGGAATTGCCGGTGTTGATCGGCGCGTCGATCTGGATGAAGTCGTCGTACGGGCCGGCGCCGAGATCACGCCCGCGCGACGAGACGATTCCCGCGGTCGCCGTGCCGGAGAGACCAAACGGATTGCCGACGGCGACGACCCAGTCGCCCACGCGCGTGGCGTCGGAATCGCCCCACTTCAGCGTCGGCAGCGGTCGGTTCGCATCGATCTTCAGCAGCGCCAGGTCGGTCTTCTCGTCGCTGCCGACCAGCTTCGCCGGGAAGCGCGATCCGTCCTTCAACGTCACCTCCATCTTCTCGGCCTCGCCGATGACATGGTTGTTGGTGACGACCAGCCCGTCGGCGGAGACGATGAAGCCGGAGCCCAGCGCGCCCCGCTCGGCACGCGGTCCCGGGCGTTGACCGGAGTGCGGCCCGGGAACGCCTTCCTGGAAGAAGCGCTCGAAGAAGTCGCGGAACGGGCCGTCGCGGAACTGCTCCGGGATCTCCGCGCGCGGACCAGTTTCCGGGGAGCCGGCAGAAGCGCTCTGCCGCACCGTGATCTGTACGACGGCCGGGCTCACGTCGGCGATCAGGTCGGCGAAACCGTCCGGCGCCGAGCGGGCGAGGGCGGGCGAGGCCACCAGGGCCGGCCCCGTCGCCAGCGCCGCCACCAGCGCCAGAGCGCTCACCTTCGCACGCAGCTTCGCACTGTCCATCCCGGCTCGTAGATCGGTCGTCCGCATTTCTTTCCCTTCGGGCATCACTGTGAAGACACCGCAGACAATGGGGTCGACGCGCTTACGGGAGGCTTACCGAAAGATTAACGATCGTTCATCCGAGGTCGGACTGTCGCCCGAGCGAAGCGTGTGGGCGAGACCTTGTGCCGGAAGTGCGGCGACAGGGAATAAAGCTGTGCGCAATATCGCAGAAGAGGTTAAATAGCGCCCCGAAAGGGCTACTGGGTGGGGTCGGCCTCGCGACCCGACCGGGGAATCCCAAAACCTCGGCGAACGAGGGGTGAGCAATGGGGGCATCGTCTTTATGCAGCAGTTTCCGCAGAGGGTGGCGGCGTGCGTTCAGCCGGTCTTGCGCGCGCGTCGGTGTCGTCCATCGCTGAAGCCGGTCGGCTTCGCTCTCGTCGCCCTCGCGGCGACCACCGGTCTGGCGGACGCTGCCGGCTACGGCCTGCGCGAGCAGAGCGCTTCCGCCATCGGCAATGCCTTCGCCGGCGCGGCCGCCGACGCCGAAGACCTCACCTACATGTTCTCCAATCCCGCCGGTCTGACACGGCAGTCGGGCAGCCAGATCGTCGGCGTCAGCACGGTCGTGGTACCGCAACTCCGCTTTCACGATGCCGAGGGGAGCACGAGCGGCGGCGTGCCGATCAGCGGCAACCAAGGCGGGCAAAACGTCGGCGAAGCCGCGCTCATCCCGGCTTTCTACGGATTGTGGGACCTGCAGCAGGCGTTCGACCTGCAGCAGAACATCAAGCTCGGCCTGGGCGTCAACGTGCCCTACGGGGTGGAGACCGACTATCGCGACGACTGGGTCGGTCGCTACTACGCGCAACACTCCAGGGTGATGGCCATCGACGTCAACCCGGCGCTCGCCTGGGAGGTGGTCGACGGGGTCTCGGTCGCCGCCGGCCTGCAGGTCCAGTACATCGACGCGCGCCTGACCAACGCCATCGATTTCGGCACGATCGCCGGCGTTCAGCCGGGCCAGCATGACGGGCGTGGGAAGGTCAGCGGCGATGACATCGGCTATGGCTACACCCTGGGCTTTCTCTGGGAGCCCTGGTCCGGGACCCGATTCGGCGCCGGATTTCGCTCGGCGGTGCATCACACGCTCGAGGGTGACGCGAACTTCGAGACGGGAGGTGCCGTGGGCAATGCGGTGGCGAACGCGAGAGGCGCCTTTCGCGACACCGGCGCCCGCACCAACCTGACGACCCCGGAGACCGTCAACTTCGGTGCCCGGCATCAGCTGACGCCGGAGGTCGCGGTGATGGCGAACGCGGAGTGGACGCGCTGGAGCCGCTTCCACGACCTCACCATCAAGTACGACAACGCCAACCAGCCAAACACGGTCACCCAGGACGATTGGACCGACACGTGGTTCCTGGCGCTGGGCGCCACCTGGCGGCCGGACGAGGCCTGGGGGCTGCGCGGCGGCGTCGCCTGGGATCAGGATCCGACCAGCGACAGTCGGCGAACGCCGCGTATCCCGACCGACAATCGCTGGTGGCTTTCGCTCGGCACCACCTGGAAGCCGCTCGAAAACCTGACCCTCGACGCCGGCTACACCCACGTTTTCTTCGAGGACGCCTCGATCAACCTCGACTCGTCGGGAGCAGGCAATCAGTACCGAGGCAACCTGACAGGCTCGGTCGAGGCCGCCGCCGACATCTTCGCCCTACAGGCCCGCTGGGTGTTCTGAAGCAGGCGCCGGGCGATCGGCTCCGTGAAGTCCGCCGCGCGGGAGCGAGCCTGGGCGAGACGAAGAGGCTTCTGTCCGCGCCGCTCAGTCCTCGTCGTCGTCGGGCCGTGTCGCTGCGGCCTCGTCCGGCGGCGCCGGGAGCCGGGTGCGGGTCGGTGGGCGGTTCTTTTCGGGGTTGCTGAAGACGAACCGTCCGTGCAGCACGCAGCCCTTCATGCCCGGATCGCAGTCGCGGCCTTTCACCCTCATGCACGTGCCATGGATCTCGTTCGGGCATCCCCAGCCGCTCATGTCGTCTCCTCCGTCGCGCACCGCCCGCGCGAGCCGATCATCCGCATTGAGCTCTGTGGCGCAGCAGGTGGTCGGCCAGGACCAGGGCGGTCATCGCCTCGGCCACGGGAACACCGCGGATGGCGACGCAGGGGTCGTGCCGGCCGCGCGTGGTGATCTCCGTGTTCTCGCCCGCGACCGTCACCGTCTGCTGCGGGGTGAGCACCGAACTCGTCGGCTTGATCGCCAGCCGGACGACGATGTCCTGGCCGGTGGAGATGCCGCCCAGCACGCCGCCCGCGTTGTTGGAGAGAAACCCGGGCATGCCGTCCCGCATCCGCATCGCGTCGTTGTGCTCGGGGCCGGGCATCGCCGCCGCGGCGAAACCGGCGCCGATTTCGACACCCTTGACGGCGGGAATGCTCATCAGCGCCTTGGCGAGGTCGGCATCCAGGCGATCGAACACCGGCTCGCCCAGGCCCGGCGGCACGCCTTCGACGACGACCTCGACGATGCCGCCGGCGGACGAGCCGTCCTTGCGGACCCGATCGAGAAACCCCGCCCAGGCTTCGGCCGCGACGGCGTCGGGGCTCCAGAACGGGTTGCGCTCCACCTCGTCCCAGTCCCAGCGGGCGCGATCGACGGCATGTGGCCCGATCTGCACGAGGGCGCCACGGATGCGCACGCCCGCGCCCAGAACACGGCGCGCGACGGCACCGGCCGCGACGCGCGTCGCCGTCTCCCGCGCGCTGGACCGGCCGCCGCCGCGGTAGTCGCGGATGCCGTACTTGGCCTGATAGGTGAAGTCGGCGTGGCCCGGCCGGAAGCGGGCGGCGATCTCCGAGTAGTCCTTGGAGCGCGCATCCTCGTTGGCGATCAGCAGGCCGATCGGCGTGCCGGTGGTCACGCCATCGAACACGCCGGAGAGGATCTGCACCCGGTCCGGTTCCTGCCGCTGCGTGGTGAAGCGCGACTGGCCCGGGCGCCTGCGGTCCAGCCACACCTGGATGTCGGCTTCGCCGAGGGGAATCCGCGGCGGGCAGCCGTCGACGATGCAGCCGATCGAAGGCCCGTGGCTCTCGCCGAAGCTGGTGACGCGGAACAGGCGGCCGAAACTGTTACCCGGCATCGGGGCGGGAGGGGGCGAAGCTCTCCAGCATCTCGCGGATCGGACCCGCGGCGTCCGGCGCCAGCATGCCGACGATGTTGTAGCCGCAATCGACGTAGTGCACTTCGCCGGTGACGCCGGTGGAGAGATCGCTCAGCAGGTAGAGGCCGGCGCCGCCCACCTCGTCCAGGGTGACGTTGCGGCGCAGCGGCGAGTTGTGCTGATTCCATCGCAGAATATAGCGGAAGTCGCCGATCCCCGACGCCGCCAGCGTCTTGATCGGCCCGGCGGAGAGAGCGTTCACCCGGATCTTCTGCCGGCCCAGGTCTTCCGCCAGATAGCGCACGCTCGCCTCCAGCGCCGCCTTGGCGACACCCATGACGTTGTAGTGCGGCATCACCCGCTCGGCGCCCATGTAGCTCATCGTCAGCAGGCTGCCGCCCTGCGACATCAGCCGGTGCGCCCGCTGGCAGACGGCCGTGAACGAGTAGCAGGAGATCGCCATCGTCGCGTTGAAGTTCTCCGCCGTCGTCTCCAGGTAGCGGCCCTTGAGCTGCTCCTTGTCGGAGTAGGCGATGGCGTGGACGACGAAGTCGAGCCGGCCCCAGCGCTCGCCCAGCGTATCGAACACCGAATCCAGGCTGGCGGTATCGGTGACGTCGCAGGGAAGCACCGCGTCGCAGCCGATCTGCTCGGCCAGCGGACCCACCCGCTTCTTCAGTGCCTCGCCCTGGTACGTCAGCGCGACCTCGCCGCCGTGGGCGTGCACCGAGCGCGCGATCGCCCAGGCGATGGAACGGTCGTTGGCCACGCCCATGACCAGGCCGCGCTTGCCCGCCATCAGCGGACGGGCCGGCATTCTGGCGTCTTCGGTGGTTGCTGCGGTGGTCATGCGGGATCAATGCCTCGAAAATGCGCCTATGCAGCGCCCGGAGAGAGGCACTGAAGTCAAGTGAGTGGCCATATCCGACACGAGGCGGCGCGTCAACCGAGCATCCGGCCGCGCCGGTCGTGCTTTCGCTTCCCGGTCAGCCCGGGTCGTCGGTTTCCAGTTTTGCCATGAGCTGCTCGCGCATCCCCTGCGGCAGGGTGGCGAACGCCGCTTCCATACGCTTCAGCAGCCGACGCGTGGCGTAGAGCTGATCCAGGAGCGGCAGCACCACCTCGAGGGCGTCGTCGCTCACCAGCAGTTCCTGGCGCAGTTCGCGGATCAGCGCGATGCGCGCTTCGTCCACCTCGTCGAACGTCGGGCCGTCGGCACCGGTCCTGGGACGCACCCAGCGGTGCTCGATCCAGGCATGGAGTTCCATTCGTTGCAGGTGGTGTACACGCAGAATGTCCTCGAAGCTCGGCATGGCGAGGCCTCAGCGTACGCGATAGTAGTGATCGGCGGTCCATGTCTCGATCAGCCGCGTCAGTTCAGCGTCCGGCGGGTCCGGCAGCATCACCTTCAGCGTCACGTAATGATCGCCGCGGCCGCCTCCGGGACCGGGAACGCCCTTGCCGCGGACCCGCAGCCGGGTGCCGGTGTTGGAGCCCTTCGGGACCGTCATGCTGACCGGCCCGTCGACGGTCGGCACCTCGATCTTCCCACCGAGCAGCGCCTCGCCCAGCGTGACCGGCAGCTCGGCCAGGATGTCGTTGTCCTTGCGGGTGAACATCGGGTGCGGGCGAACGGCGATCTCCAGGTGCAGGTCGCCGGAGGGGCCGCCCCCCGGGCTGATCCCGCCCTGTCCCTTCAGCCGCAGCGCCTGCCCGTCGGTGGTGCCGGCCGGGATCGTCACCTTCAGCCGCCGGCCTTCCGGAAGAACCAGTTCCCGCTGGGCGCCGTTCACCGCGTCGAGAAAGTCCACCTCCACCCGCTGGCGGATGTCGGCGCCCCGCAGCTTGCGCGCGTCGCGCCGTGCGCCGCGAAACAGCTCGGCGAACATGTCGGACCCCGCGGCGTCGTAGTAGAATTCGCCCGGATCGGCATAGCGTGTGCCGGGTCCGGACTCCGCATAGTCACGATAGAACCTGCGCTCGGCCTTCGGCGCCCCGGTGGCGTCGATCTCGCCGCGATCGTAGGCCGCCTTCTTCGTCTCGTCGGAGAGAAATTCGTAGGCGGCGGTCACGTCCTTGAATCGCTCTTCGGCGGGCTTGTCGCCGGGGCGCAGGTCGGGGTGCAGCGCGCGCGCGAGCTTGCGGTACGCTTTCTTGATGTCCTTCATCTCGGCGTCCTTGGCGACGCCCAGAACTTCATAGGGATCGCGCATGACCCTCCCGCCCGCTGCTCCGACGTGCGGCGCAGCATATCGCAAGCCGGCGGCGGCGCAAACGATGGCGACGGGGCCGGCGCGCGGCCGTCAGAAGATGAAATCGGACAGCAGCTTGAGGTTCAGGGCGATGATCACGCAGGCGATCGTCCAGGCGGTCACGCGCAGCCAGACCGGGCTGGCGAAGGGGCCCATCTTCGCACGATCGCTGGTCATCAGGACCAGCGGGACGACGGCGAACGGCAACTGCATGCTCAGGATCACCTGGCTGAGAACCAGCAGCGCGGTCGTCCCGTCGGCGCCGTAGAGCGCCGTCACCACCGCCGCCGGCACGATGGCGAGCAGCCGGGTGATCATCCGGCGCAGCCATGGCGCGAGGCGCAGGCGCAGGAACCCTTCCATCACCACCTGACCGGCCAGCGTCGCCGTCACCGTCGAGTTCTGGCCCGAGGCGAGCAGGGCCACGCCGAACAGCACACTCGCCACGGGCACGCCCAGCATCGGCGCCAGCAGATGATGGGCATCGCGAATGTCCGCCACATCGGTGCGGCCCTGTTCGTGAAAGGTGGCCGCGGCGACGATCAGGATCGCCGCGTTGACGAACAAAGCCAGCATCAGTGCCACGGTCGAGTCGATCGTGGCGAAGGTGATCGCCTCGCGCTTTCCTTCGACGGTCAGGGCGAAACGACGGGTCTGCACGATCGCCGAATGCAGGTAGAGATTGTGTGGCATCACCGTAGCGCCGAGGATGCCGATGGCGATGTAGAGCATCGCCGGATCGGTGACGATTCGGCTGGTCGGGATCAGACCCTGGACGATGTCGCCGATCGCCGGCTGGGCGAGGGCGACCTCCACCGCGAAGCAGGCGCCGATGATCACCAGCAGGCTGAGAATGAACGCCTCCAGCCAGCGGAAGCCCCAGCTCTGCAGCATCAGCAGCAACAGGACGTCGAAGGCGGTGAGGCAAACCCCCCAGATCAACGGAATGCCGAACAACAGCTCGAGCGCGATCGCCGTCCCCAACAGCTCCGCGAGATCGCAAGCGACGATCGCGACTTCGCACAATACCCACAGCGCGAACGCCACCGGCGGGGGGTAGTTGTCGCGGCAGGCCTGCGCCAGATCCCGGCCGGTGGCGACGCCCAGCCGCACGGCCAGCGCCTGCAGGACGACCGCCATCAGGTTGGAGAGCAGGATCACGCATAGCAGCGAATAGCCGAACGCCGAGCCCCCGGCGATGTCGGTCGCCCAGTTGCCCGGGTCCATGTAGCCGACGGCGATCAGGGCGCCCGGCCCGGCGAAGGCGAACATCCGCCGCCACGCCGGCCCGCCGGCGGCGACGGGCAGAGACCGGTGCACTTCCGCGAGACTGGGGGTCCCGACGGGCGTGCGCCAAGGCACTTCCGTCGCCGCCGCGGTATCGTCCCTGGGGATCAACCGACAGCCGCGGAACGAAGGATCGTCCGGTCTTTAACGGCTACCGATCTTCGCCGCCGCGCCGAGATTCTTGGTCGACCCGGCTCCCGGCCCCGCTCCGAGATCGGCACCGGTCAAAGGATCGACACCTTCCCGCCCGGCAGTGCGCATCGCAGCCTTGCGGGCGAGCGCCACTTCGGCTTCCGAAAGCCGCACCATCGCATCGCCGTCGCCGCCGTTCCCGGTGGACTGCGCCATCGGATCGGCGATGTACTCCCACTGTTCGCCCTCGTTCCACGGGCCGCGCTCGTCGCCCTTGCCGGAGGACATGTTGAAGTACTTGTCGGTATACTCCGGGTCCCCGGGCAGCTTACCGCTCGGGAAGTTCGGCTCGATGGCGTAGAGCGCCTTCTCGAAGGACTTCTGGTGCGCGATCTCCCGCGTCATCAGGAAGCCGAGAGTGTCCTTGACGCCCGGATCGTCGGTGACGTTGATCAGCCGCTCGTAGATGATCTTCGCCCGCGACTCGGCGGCGATGTTGGATCGCAGGTCCGCCGTCGGCTCGCCGATGGTGTCGACATAGGCCGCGCTCCACGGCGCGCCGCCCGAATTCATCAGCGCCGCTCCGCCGCCGTACAGCAGCGACGTGGTGTGGCTTTCGCCGCCGGAGAAGACGTCGCGCAACAGTTCGCCCTCTTCGGCCCCCTCGGCCATGCGCGCGTTCACGCCCTTGTTGAGCATGACGACGATGCTGCCGATCACCTCCAGATGGCTCAGCTCCTCGGTGGCGATGTCGAGCAGCATGTCCTTGCGCTTCGGGCAACTCTCCGCCAGCGCCTGCGTGAAATAGCGCATCGCCGCGGCGAGTTCGCCCTGCGGCCCGCCGAACTGCTCCAGCATCAGGCTGGCGAGGCGGGGGTTCGGCTCCGAGACCCGCACCGTGTACATGAGGCGCTTGTTGTGGATGAACATGAGGCAGCTACTCCTGGAAACTCTTCCGACGGCCGCGGGCGATGCACCAGCGCCCGGCTCGGGCGATGATCGGCGACACGGCTCTGCGATCCACTCACAACGACTCCTCGCCAGGACGGTTCCGGTCGTATTCGTCGTCATCCACGACAAATCGGTCGTCACTCGCAACAACACCCGGGGACGGTGAAGATCGAGGGGTGAGGCAATGGCTAGGGTCAAGCTGTAATTCACCTGCCGAACGGTGCCGGATCGCCGAGACGGGAACCAAATCGCCGCATAATTACTTTGTGCCATCAGGCGGCAAGTTCCGCCTCTCCTACCTATTGATCGAGGATGATGGACTATGAACATCTCGCGCGGGATACCCGCAACGCCGTACGGCGCTTCGACATCCGACCGCGCGGCGGCGGAGACAGTCGAACTCGCCCCGTTCTCCAACGTTTCCTGGGGCGGCATTCTTGCCGGTGTCGTTATCGTGCTGGCCCTGCAGGTCGTTCTGAACATGGTGGGCGTCGGCATCGGCCTGACGACCGTCGAGCCGCTGACCGGTGACTCACCCACCTTGGGCTCCTTTAGCCTAGGTGCAGGCATCTGGCTCGTCGTCAGCACCTGGATCGCACTCGCGGCCGGTGGTTTCGTCGCCAGCCGCATCGCCGACAGCCATCATAGGGACGATGCGCTGCTGCACGGCCTCGTCACCTGGGGCCTGACGCTCATCATCGGCATCGTGCTGCTGTCGAGCGCGATCGGCGCCGTCGCCACCGGTGCGGCCAATGTCGCCGGTGGTGCCGCCAAGGCCGTCGGCCAGGCGGTCGGAACCGCCACGGAAGTCGCGGCACCCGATCTGCGTCAGTTCGTCAACTCGCGGATCCAGCCGACCGACGCCACCCGCATGGCACCGGAGGAACTGGACAAGGAAATCGCCCTCGCCGTCGGCCGCATGGTCGCCAACCCCACCGACTCCGGCGTCGACCGGCAGCGGGTCGTCCAGCTCGTCGCGGCGCGAACCGGCCTGAGCGAGCAGGAAGCCACCACACGTCTGCAGGAGGTCGAGACACAGGCCAGGCAGACGGCCGAAGCTGCGGAACTGCGCGCCCGCGAGGCCGCCGATGCCGCCGCTCGAGCCGGCTCGCGAGCAACCTTGTGGGGTGCTCTCGCCCTGCTGATCGGTGCGATCGCCGCCGGCGTCGGCGGCCTCGCCGGCCGACAGGACGCGCAGAAGTACCGCCTCAGGGCCGGTGGTGTCGCCGCCGCGCACGGGGCCTAGGGAACGGGACGGGATCGTAAACCTGAACCTGACGGAGGGCTTGTGATGCGATCGATCATGCTCTGGGCACTCGGCGTCCCCGTGACGCTGATCATCCTGCTGAACGTGTTCAACGTGATCTAGCCTGCGAAAACCCCCTCTCCCCTCGCGGGAGAGGGGGTAGGTCGAGCGGAAGCGGGGGCACCGGATGGTCGCCCCCGTACCTGCTTGGCACTCCGCAAGAACGTGACTACTCGGCCGGAGCGTGGGTCGGCTGTGATTTGTGCAATTCAACCATAGCTTGGCGGATAATCGCCGCTGCGCCCTGAAGCGCCAGAAACGCCATCACGGCCGCGACTATCATGTCCGGCCAGCCGGTGCCGGAGCCCCAGACGCCAAGGGCGGCCAGCATCACCGCGACGTTGCCGATCACGTCGTTGCGCGAGCAGAGCCAGACCGAGCGCATGTTGCTGTCGCCGCGCCGGTAGGCCCAGAGAAGCCCCAGCACGGCGGCGTTGGCGAGAAGGGCGAGGACTGCTACCGCTCCCATCGCCTCGAAGTGTGGGATGGTTCCGCTCTCGACATGCCAGACCGTTGCTCCGGTGACCCAGGCCCCGAACAGCCCCATGCTGGCACCCTTCAGCAAAGCGGCGCGCGCCCGATTACGCAGCGCCATGCCGGCGACGAACAGGCTGATTCCGTAGTTCCCCGCGTCCGCGAGGAAGTCCAGCGCATCCGCCTGCAACGACACCGACCCGGCCGCCAACCCGGCCACGATCTCGACCACGAACATCACCGCATTGATGCCGAGCGCGATCCACAGCACCCGCCGATAGCCGGCATCCCGCGGCCGGGCTTCGGGATCGGGCTTGTGTCCGCAACAGTGCGCGCTCATCGGCTCTTGGGTGGATATGAGGTCACATACCCTACTGCAGCGGTACAAACACTTCTATCAATTCGAGAAAAGACGGTGCCGATGCCGATCCGCCGACAGAAGCGCGTCCCCTGAAATTCCGCCTGCCCGTCAAATTCATTTCAGATTGCGGTCGGTCAAGACAGCAGGTGCCGCCCTGGCACCCCGCACTGGCGATGCCCGCCGAACGTGGTAAAGTCCACGCCTCAAATCGCGGCGTATACCGACCGCGCACACACGAAACCGGCAGGCGTCCGGGGTCCCATGCATATCGACAGAGACACCGACCCGATCCGGCTGTTCCAGGCCTGGCTTACCGAAGCCGAGGGCACGGAGCCCAATGATCCCAACGCGATGACGCTCGCGACCGTGGGCGCGGACGGGATGCCGTCGGCGCGCATGGTGCTGCTGAAGGGTCTCGATGAGCGCGGCTTCTCGTTCTACACCAATCTCGGCAGCCGCAAGGCGGGCGAGCTCGCCGCCCATCCGCGCGCCGCGCTGTGCTTTCACTGGAAGTCGCTGCGCCGGCAGGTGCGCGTCGAGGGCGGCGTCGAGCGGGTCGGCGACGAGGAGGCGGACGCGTATTTCGCGACGCGGGCGCGCATCAGTCAGCTCGGCGCCTGGGCGTCGAAGCAGTCGCAGCCGCTGACCGGCCGGTTCGAACTGGAGGCGCGCGTCGCCAAGTACACCGCCCGCTTCCACCTGGGCGCGGTGCCGCGGCCGGCGCACTGGTCCGGCTATCGGGTGCTGCCCGAGGTGATCGAATTCTGGGAAGATCGGCCGTTCCGGCTGCACATGCGTTTCCGGTTCCGCCGCACCGCCACGGGCTGGACGGCGGAGGAGCTGTATCCATGATGGATAGTCACGCCGACGCGGCGAAGACGACGCAGGCGCCGGTGGACGTGCGCGAGGGGCGCGCCCATCGGCTGAAGACCACCGCCGCTATCGCTTCGGTCGCGGTCGCCGTGCTGCTGATCGCCGCCAAGGCGGCAGCCTATCTCGCCACCGGATCGGTCAGCCTGCTGTCGACGCTGGTCGACTCGCTGCTCGATCTCGCCGCCTCGCTGATCAACCTGTTCGCCATCCGCCAGGCCGGCGTGCCGGCCGATCGCGAGCACCGCTTCGGCCACGGCAAGGCGGAGCCGCTGGCCGGGCTGGGACAGGCGGCGTTCGTCGCCGGCTCCGCCGTGTTCGTGCTGGTGCAGGCGGGCGAGCGGCTGGTGCATCCGGCGCCCGTCAGCAACGAGGCGGTCGGCATCGCGGTGATGGCGCTGTCGATCGCGGTGACGCTCGGGCTCGTGCTCTACCAGCGCTGGGTGATCCGGCATACCGGATCGGTCGCCATCGGCGCCGATGCGCTGCACTACAAGTCCGACCTGCTGGTCAATCTGGGCGTGATCATAGCCTTGGTGCTGACGGCGCGGTTCGGCTGGCATCTGGCCGATCCGTTGTTCGCCATCGCCGTCTCCGTCTACATCCTGTGGAGTGCCTGGGGCATCCTCAATGGCAGCTTCAAGCTGCTGATGGATCACGAGCTGCCGGAGAGCGACCGCGAGCGGATCCGCACCATCGCCCGGGCCAACCCGTCGGTGATCAGCATTCACGATCTGCGCACGCGCTCGTCGGGCACGCAGACCTTCATCCAGTTTCACCTGGAGCTGGACGGCAACCTGACGCTGATCGACGCGCATTCCATCGCCGATGCGGTGATGCGCGATGTCGAGCGGGCCTTTCCCAATACCGAGGTGCTGATCCACGAGGATCCGTTCGGCGTGCCCGAACCGCGGCCGGCCTTCGAATGAGCGCCACGGCCGGGCGCGCGGGCGCGGCGGAGGCGGGCGCGGCGGAGGCGAGCGCGGGCCCCGACGACCAGCGCGAGGTGGTGGCGTTCCTCTCCCGGCCGGACACCTGGGGGCCGGAGGTCGCCTCGGTGGAGCGGCGGGAGACGCACGCGTCCCACCTGTTCCTCGCCGGCACCAAGGCATGGAAGCTGAAGCGCGCGGTGCGCTACCCCTACCTCGACTATTCGACGGCGGCGCGCCGCCGGCACTTCTGCGAGGCGGAGGTGGAGGTCAACCGGCCGGCTGCGGGCGGGCTCTACCGCGGCGTCGTGCCGGTGGTCCGCACGCCCGCGGGCGGGCTGGCGGTGGGCGGCGAGGGAACGCCGGTCGACTGGCTGGTGGAGATGGAGCGCTTCGACGAAGACGCGCTGTTCGACCATCTGGCCGGCCAGGGCCGCCTCGACCGGCTGGCGATGGAGAGCCTGGCCGACACCGTCGCCGAATTCCACCGTGAGGCGGAGCGGCGGCCGGATGCCGGTGGCGCCGCCGGCGTGGAGGCGACCCTCGCCGGCAACCGCGGCTGCTTCGCCCAGGCCGACCCGAAGATCCTCGACCGCGCGCGCACCGAGGAACTGGTCGCGCGCAGTGCGGCACTGTTCGCCGCCGTGGCGCCGCTGCTGGATCGGCGCCGGGACGAGGGCTTCGTCCGCCGCTGCCACGGTGACCTGCACTTGCGCAATATCGTCGCATTGGACGGCCGCGCGGTGCTGTTCGATGCGATCGAGTTCGAACCCGCCTTCGCCGAGATCGACGTGCTCTACGACCTCGCTTTCCTGGTCATGGACCTCTATTTCCGCGACCTGGGCCGGCTCGGCAGCATCCTGCTGAACCGCTATCTGGACAATACCGGCGACGCTGCCGGTCTGGCCACGCTGCCTTTGTTCCTGGCGATGCGCGCGGCGATCCGGGCGCACGTCGATGCCGCGGCGGCCGGAGCCCTGTCGCTGCCGGACGAGGCTGCTGTCCTGGCGGCGGCGGCCGGGCGCTATCTCGATCTGGCGCTCGCCTGCACAAGGCCCGCCGAGCCACGGCTGATCGCCATCGGCGGCCTGTCGGGCGCGGGGAAGTCGCGGCTGGCCCGCGAGCTGGCACCATGCCTCGGCCCCGCCCCGGGCGCGCGGGTGGTGCGCACGGATTCGACCCGCAAGCGGCTGGCCGGCGTCTCGCTCGAGACCCGGCTCGCGCCGCGCGACTACAGCGAGGCCGCGAGCCGCCGCACCTACGCCGCGGCATTCGACGAAGCGCGGCTGGCGCTGGCCGCCGGCCTGCCGGTGATCGCCGACGCGGTGTTCGCCAAGCCGGACGAGCGCGCGGAGATCGAAGCCGTCGCCGCCGAGTTCGGCGTGCCGTTCCGGGGGCTCTGGCTGGAGACGGCGCCGCGTGTCATGGAACAACGGGTGACGGACCGGGTCCGCAACGTCTCGGACGCCGGACCCGAGGTCGTGCGCCTGCAACTGGCCTACGATGTCGGCACGATCGGCTGGACACGCATGGATTCTTCGGGTGCCGGCGGGGCGACGCTGCAGGCGGCGGCAGACGCGCTGGGTCTGGAGACCATACGGGCGTAAGGCCTTTCCAAAGGGCCCCTGCCGGAGCATGATGCCAATGGTCAACCGAAAGGCCGTCCATGAACATCCGCCGGGTTCTCGTGCCGCTGGAAGGCTCGGAGCGTGATCGTCCTGCCCTGAGTGCGGCGCTCGCCGTCGCCACCGCCTTCGATGCGCATGTCGACGCCATGTATGTCCGCCTGCAACCCTCGGACACCCTGCCGTTCGTCGGCGAGGGGATGTCGGCGGCCCTGGTCCAGGAAATGATCGAACTGACGGAGCGCGAGAGCGCGCAGCATGCCGTCGCGGCGGAGGCGACCTTCGAGGAGTTGCGCCAGGCCGTCGGCGTGCCGCAGCGATCCGAGCCGGGGCAGCCGGGCCCCTCCGCCGACTGGTTCGAGGAGGACGCGCTGGTCGAGGATGCGATCGTCACCGCCGGGCGCCTCGCCGACCTGATCGTTCTCGCCCGGCCGGCGGCCTCCGGCGGCGGCTCCGGCAACGCCACGTTCGGCATCACCCTGTTCGAGACCGGGCGGCCGGTTCTGGTCGCCGGTACGCACGGCCCGTTGACGATCGCCGGCAAGGTGGTGGTGGCCTGGGACGGCAGCGCTCAGGCCACCCGCGCGCTGACCGCGGCACTTCCGTTCCTTGCCCGGGCGGCGCGCGTGACGCTGGTCACGGCCCGGGAGAGCGGAAGCGGCGAAGGTGAACTGGCCGACGTGGCGGCGTATCTCGCTTGGCATGGCATCAGTGCGGAGCGGCGCGCGGTGATGCACCATCCCTCCGTCGCGGAGGCACTGGTGGCGGCGGCGATCGGCGCCGATCTGCTGGTGATGGGCGGCTATTCGCACAGCCGCCTGCGGGAGCTGATCCTGGGCGGCGTCACTCGGCATATGCTGGAGAAGGCGGCGGTCCCGCTGCTGCTCGCCCATTGACCGGCCCGGTCTGCCCCCGTGCCGGTGCGGTGGCGCCCCCGCCCGACGAAGGGGCGGACGCGCGCCCGACCGTGATCGTCACCGGCGCCAGCCGGGGGATCGGCCACGCCACGGCCAAGGCGTTCCTCGACCGCGGCTGGCGTATTCTCACCTGCTCGCGCGACGAGGCGCCGCCGGAGTGCAAGCGGGATCCCAACTGGACATGCCATATCCCGACCGATCTCGGCTGCGCCGCCAGCATCGCCGCTTTCATCGAGGAAGCGAACGCGGTGCTGGCCGGCCAGCCGCTGCACGCGCTGGTGAACAACGCCGGCATGTCGCCGAAGACGCCCTACAAGGAGCGGCTCGGCTGCCTCAACGGCGACCTCGACGCTTGGCACGACGTGCTGGAGATCAACTTCTTCGCGCCGTTGCGCTTGGTGCGCGGCTTCGCCGCCGCCCTGCACCGCGGCAAGGGCGCCGTCGTCAACATCACCTCGATCGCCGGGCACTCGGTGCATCCGTTCGCCGGCTCCGCCTATTCGATCTCCAAGGCGGCACTGTCGGCGCTGACGCGCGAACTCGCGCACGAATGCGCGGCGCTCGGCGTCCGGGTCAATGCCGTCGCACCCGGCGAGATCGAGACGGACATGATCCAGCCCGAGTACGAGGTGCTGATCCCGCGCATCCCGATGGAGCGGATGGGAGCGCCGGAGGACGTGGCCAACGCCGTGTTCTACCTGTGCTCGAAGGAGTCCGGCTACGTCACCGGCACCGAACTGTGGGTGACCGGCGGCCAGCACCTGTACTGATCCGCGTTCGCGGCACCCACTCGTCGGCCCTCAATGACGGCCGTCACTGCCGCAGAGGCCCGCAGGCGCCACACTGCCTCGTCGATCACCCGGCGAATGCACTTTCGGGCAGAAAGCAAGGCACACCATGGACGTTACTTCCGCGACCACCAGCATGATGGTTCAGGCCGCCAACCGGTCCCACGCGGTCCAGGGGCAGGTCGTGAGGCCGCAGGACGACCGCGAGCCCCAGGTGCCGAGTATTCCCACGCCATCGGCGCCCACCGGAGGCCGCGGCAACCTGCTCGACATCCTCGCCTGAGCGAGGACGCGCAACGGTCCCGCCGACCGCGGCCGGGCCACATCCGCCGCGCGTCGGGCTCGGCTCCGTTCGCGCCGCGGCAGCCGGTCCGCTTCGTCAGAAGCGGAGCGCCTTTACCCGCATGACGTTCGGCAGGGCGCGTACGCTGGCGAGCACCGCTTCGCCGGGATCCTCGTCGATCTCGATCAGTGCGATGGCGTTGCCGCCGGGCTCGTCGCGACCGAGGTTGAAGGTGGCGATGTTGATGCCGGCGTCGCCCAGCGCGGTGCCGAGCCGGCCGATCAGGCCGGGCCGGTCGCGGTTGGTCACCAGCAGCATGTGCGGGCGCAGGCGCGCGTCCATGGGCACGCCCTTGATCTCGACGATGCGTGGCTGGTCGCCGTTGAACAGCGTGCCGGAGATGGTGCGCCTCTGCGCCTCGGTCTCGACGGCGAGGCGGATCATCGTCTGATAGGCCCCGGCGCGCTCGCGCGTCAGTTCGCTGACCCGGATGTCCCGCGCCTTGGCGATCGACATGGCGTTGACCATGTTCACTGTCTCCATCTGCGGCGACAGCAGGCCCTCGAGGATCAGCGACGTCAGCGGCTTGAGGTTGAGTGTGGCGGCGTGGCCCTCGTACTCGATGCTGACCGCGGTGATGGCGCTCTCGACGAGCTGGCCCATGAAGCGGCCGATCTGTCGGGCGAGGCTCATGTAGGGCCGCAGCTTCGGCATTTCCTCTGCGCTCACCGAGGGCATGTTGAGCGCGTTGACGACCGCCCCGGTCAAAAGGAAATCGGCCATCTGTTCGGCCACCTGCAGCGCCACCTTCTCCTGCGCCTCGACGGTGGACGCACCCAGGTGCGGCGTCGCGACCACCTGTTCCATGCCGAACAGCACGCTGGCGCGGGCGGGTTCCTCGGCGAAGACGTCGAGCGCGGCGCCGGCGACCTTGCCGGAGTCGATCGCAGCCTTCAGGTCCGCCTCGACGACGAGGGCGCCGCGGGCGCAATTGACGATGCGGACACCCGTCTTCATCTTCGCCAGCGTCTGGGCGTTGATCATGCCGCGGGTCGCATCGGTCGCCGGAACGTGCAGGCTGATGATGTCGGCCCGCGCCCAGAGCTGATCGAGCTCGACTTTTTCGACGCCCATGCTCTCGGCGCGTTCCGAGGACAGATACGGATCGTGGGCGATCACCTTCATCTTCAGGCCGCGTGCCCGGTCGGCGACGACGCCACCGATATTGCCGCAGCCGATGATGCCGAGCGTCTTGCCGGCCAGCTCGACGCCCATGAACTTCGACTTCTCCCACTTGCCGGCATGTGTCGACGCGTTGGCGGCGGGGATCTCGCGAGCGAGGGCGAACATCATCGCCAGAGCGTGCTCGGCGGTGGTGATGGAGTTGCCGAACGGCGTATTCATCACGACGATGCCGCGCGCCGTCGCCGCGGCGACATCGACGTTGTCGACGCCGATACCGGCCCGGCCGATCACCTTCAGTTTGTCGGCGGCGGACAGCAGGTCGGCCGTGGCCTTGGTCGAGGATCGCACGGCCAACCCGTCGTAGCCGCCGATGATCGCCTTCAGCGCGTCGGGCTTCAGGCCGGTCTGGACATCCACCTCGATCCCGCGCGCTTCGAAGATTTCGGCTGCCTGCGGGCTCATGGCGTCGGCGATCAGGACTTTCGGCATGGTCGGGTTCCGTTTGACTCGATGTTTCTGTTCGCTGCGTAGGCCCTCACCCTCCCGCTTTCGCGGGCCCCTCCCTCTCCCGCGAGGGGAGAGGGGTCATTCGGCGAGAGGGCAGCGCGCTTCCCCCTCTCCCCTCGTGGGAGAGGGTCGGGGTGAGGGGGCCTTTTTCAGGGTCCGTCGTCAGGCGGTGAGTTCTGCGGCGACGCTTGCCCAGGCCCAGTCGAGCCAGGGGAACAGCGCGTCGAGGTCGCTCGTCTCGACGGTCGCACCGGCCCACAGCCGCAGGCCGGGCGGCGCGTCGCGGTAGGCGCCGACGTCGAAGCCGGCCTCCTCCTTCTCCAGCAGCCCCGCCAGCCGCTTGGTGATGGCGGCCTGACGCTCGGGCGGGAACGTGCGGAACACCGGATCGGCGATCTTCAGGCACACGGACGTATGCGAGCGGGTGGCCGGATCCTCCGCCAGGAATTCGGCCCAAGCCGTGCGGGCGACATAGGTCTCGATTGCGGCGAGGTTGGCGCACGCACGGCCGATCAGCGCCGGCAGTCCGCCGACCTGCTCGGCCCAGCGCAGGCCGTCCAGCGCGTCCTCGACCGCCAGCATCGAGGGCGTGTTGATCGTCTCGCCGGCGAAGATTCCCTCGACCAGCTTGCCGCCCTTGGTCATGCGGAACAGCTTCGGCATCGGCCACGGAGGCGTCCAGCTCTCCAGCCGGGCTACGGCGCGCGGCGACAGGGCCAGCATCCCGTGCTGCGCCTCGCCCCCCAACACCTTCTGCCACGACCAGGTGACGACATCGAGCTTGTCCCAGGCGAGGTCGTAGGCGAAGGCGGCCGAGGTGGCGTCGCACAGCACCAGACCTTCCCGGTCGGCGGCGATCCAGTCGGCGTTCGGCACGACCACGCCCGAGGTGGTTCCGTTCCAGGTGAACACGACGTCGCGCGCCGGATCGACCGCGGCCAGATCCGGCAATCGGCCGTAATCGGCGGTGATCGCCCGCACGTCGGCCAGCTTCAGCTGCTTGCGGACGTCGGTGATCCACTGGTCGCCGAAACTCTCCCAGGCGAGCATGTCGACGCCGCGGGGCCCGAGCAGCGACCACATCGCCATCTCGATGGCGCCGGTATCGGAAGCGGGGACGATGCCCAGCCGCCAATCCGCCGGCATGCCGAGGATCGAGCGCGAGCGGGTGATGACCTCCGCCAGCTTGGCCTTGCCGGTCTTGGCGCGGTGCGAGCGGCCGAGGCAGGCGCCCGCGAGCGCGTCCAGCGACCAGCCGGGTCGCTTGGCGCAGGGACCGGAGGAGAAACAGGGGTTCGACGGCCGAAGGTGCGGCCGCGCAGGCGTGTTCATGCGTCGTTGCTCCCATCCTTGCAGATGGGTCGCGGCCCGTCGGGAGGCCGTGGCCCGGCGGGCTTATACGCGACCGGCGACGCCGGGGTCAAATCGCCGGTGCGCAGGGCAGGGTTGTCGGGCGCAGCCAAAGAGTGAGGAAGCGGCGGTTCCGTCAGCGGCCGGTGGGTTTCAGCGTTCCTTTTCGGCCCGAATGCGCCGGACCGGCCGTGGGCTGCGCGCCGCTGCCGCTCGCCCCGCTCACGTCTGGCGGGCGAGTGTCCGCTGCCAGAGGCCGGCGCCGATCGATGAGGGTCGCCAGCACTCGCGGCGACAAGCCGCGCCAGATCAGCATCGTGACGATCTACCTTCCTGACCTATGGGACGCGCCGGGATCGAATTGCGCTAATCCAACGATACTACCGGAACGCCCCGGTTGGCTGCAATTGATTTTCATTCGCGCCCCGTGAACACAAAGCGGCGTTGCACGTCTCCGCACAGCCCCAGGCTCGACGCTCAGCCGCGGACGCCGAGGTCCGCCTTGAGCTGCGTGGTCCGCAATCGAAGCGTCTCCAGCAGGGCGGGCGGCCCGCCGCCTTGCTGTATCGTGCCGGCGAAGTCCGAACGCCACGTCTGGCTGAGCGAGACGTTTTCGACGATCACATCGGTGATCCGGTACGCGCCCTCGCGCCCTCCCACCCGCCAGTCCACGCGCACCGGCTGCGCCCCCGCCGGGCGATCGATGGCGCTGAACACCGTCGCCTGCATCTCACCGTCCGCCTGCGTGCGGGTGATCCGGATGCTCTCCCCGGTATACTCGCCGAATCGCTTGACGTAGCCGTAGACCACCAAATCCTCGAACAGTCGGCGGTACTCCGCACGTTGCTCGGCGTCGAACTGCCCCCAGTAGCGGCCCAGAACCCAGCGGGCGATCGCGTCCACCGCGAAGTATTTCTGCAACAGTGCCCGGAAGCGTTCGGCACGCGCGGCGGGCGAAGCGCTGCGGTCTTCCAGCAGTTGCAGGCCTTCGGCGGCGAAATTCCGCACCAGGGCCTCGGCGCCGGCAGCGATGCCGCCGCCGTCGGCGGCCATGCTCGGGCGCCCGAGCCATGACGCGGCCGCGGCACCGAACGCGCCGGGAACGATCGCCGCCAGCAGTCGGCGACGCGAAAGGGAATGGCACACGGCCGGTGTCGTTGGCATGAGCTACTCTACCGGAATAGGCGGGATGTCGTCGAGGCTCGGGCCTTCGGTGTTCGCCGGTGGCCGCCCCTGGTGGATCTCCGCGTTGCGGAACTGCCGGTACAGGCTGCGCAGCGCCGCGTAGAAGTCGAGCGACGACTTCTGCAGGTCGTCCAGTTCCTCGGCGTTCTGCGATCGCGCGTCGACGATCGTCATCGCCAGGCGGACACGGGACGCCGTGATCAGCCATTCCGGCGCCTCGCCCATCAGCGTGATCACGCCGACCGGATCGAGCAGGGCGCTGTCGACGGCAAGTCCCGCCGCGTCCCGCGGGTTCGAGGGGCCGACCAACGGCAGCACCAGATACGGGCCTTCCGGTGAGCCCCAGACCGCGAGCGTCTGGCCGAAGTCCTCGTTGTGGTAGGGCAGGCCGAAGTCCGTCGCCCAGTCGGCGATGCCGCCCACCCCCAGCGTCGAATTGACGACGAAGCGCCCGGTGGTCGTCCCGGCGCGATCGAACTCGCCCTGCAGCAGGTCGTTGGCGAGGATCACCGGCGAGCGCAGATTGGTGAGGACATTGTGCACGCCCTCGCGCATCGGCGGCGGGATCAGGATGCGGTAGAAGTCGGCCAGCGGCCGCAGGAACATCGCGTCGAGCGCCTGATTGAGTTGAAAGACCTGGCGGTTGAGCGGCTCCAGCGGATCGTTGATCGCCCTGAACTCGGCATAGGCCTCGGTATCGGCGCGGTCCGGCGGCGTGGCGCAACCGGCCGCCGCGAAGAGTGAGGCTGCGGCTATGACACGAACCAATCCGGCCGCAGGCCTCGGCCTTTGGTTCGGCCTGTTGTTGAGCATCTGTTCTGCGCTTCCCCGTTGGACCCGGCGACTGCCGCTGCGCCTGCACGCGCCCCCGATGCCACTGTGATTGCAGCACCATCAGGATGTGGCGCAAGTAACATATGCGCGGGGCAAAAACCAGCCGTCGGCGATGCTCGCGCCCGCCGTACGGCCGTGGATCTCCGCCGAAGTGGCCCGCGGCGCGGCCGTGTGCGAAAATCGTTGCGCGGGGGCGGTGAAATCCTCACCTTCGCCCGGACCGGGTGACCCGTCGCCCGGCGGCTGCCGCGACAGCGCAAGTTCAAGAGGACGATGACGACTTCCGCACGACCATCGAGCCTGCTCGCCGTCGCGGCTCCCCTGCCGCGCGATGTCCAGGTCTCGTTCGAGTTCTTTCCGCCGAAGACCGAGCAGATGGAGCGGACGTTGTGGTCGTGCGTCGAGCGCCTCGCGACGCTGCAGCCGGCCTACGTGTCCGTCACCTATGGCGCCGGCGGCTCGACCCGCGAACGCACCCACGCGACGGTGGTGCGCCTCCGCAAGGAGACCGCGCTCGAGCCCGCGGCGCACCTGACCTGCGTCGGCGCGGCGCGGGCCGAAATCGACGCGGTGGCGGAACAGTACTGGAACGCCGGGGTTCGCCACATCGTCGCCCTGCGCGGCGACCCGGAAGATGCCAGCGGCGGCTACCGGCCGCATCCGGGCGGATATGCCTACGCCGCCGACTTGGTCGCCGGGCTGAAGCGCGTCGGCGACTTCTTCATCTCGGTCGCCGCCTATCCGGAGACGCACCCCGAAGCGTCGAGCCCGCGGGCCGACCTGGACAACCTCAAGCGCAAGATCGACGCCGGCGCCGGGCAGGCGATCACCCAGTTTTTCTTCGATGTGGATGTCTACTTCCGCTTTCTCGACCGGGCGCGGGCGGCCGGCATCGAGGTGCCGATCGTCCCGGGCATCCTGCCGGTCACCAACTTCGCGCAGGTCCGAAGGTTCGCCGGCATGTGCGGCGCCTCGGTGCCCGGCTGGATGGGCGACGTGTTCGAGGGGCTGGACGACGACCCGGAGACGCGGCGGCTGGTGGCCGCGTCCGTCGCCTGCGAACAGTGCCGGGCGCTGCATGCCCAGGGGGTGCGACAATTCCACTTCTATACGCTGAACCGCGCCGACCTCGCGTATGCCATCTGCCACGTGCTGGGGGTGCGCCCGCGCCTGTCCGCCACGGCGGTGGCGCAGCCCGCGCTCGCGGCCGAGGCGTGACGGCGATGTCGCGCAATGATCGTCTGGCTGCGCTCGAGGCCGCGCTCGCCGCCCGCATTCTCGTCCTGGACGGGGCGATGGGCACGATGATCCAGAAGTACCGCCTGCAGGAAGCGGACTTCCGCGGCGAGCGTTTCGCCGATTGGCACCGCGATCTGCAGGGCAACAACGACCTGCTGAGCCTGACCCGGCCGGATATCGTGGGTGCCGTCCACACCGAGTACCTGCAGGCGGGCGCCGACATCATCGAGACCAACACCTTCAATTCCAACCGCATCTCGCTCGCCGACTACGGCCAGGAGGATCTGGCACGCGAGTTGAACGAGGCCGGCACGCGCCTCGCCAGGGCCGCCGCCGACGAGGCCACGGCGCGGACGCCGTCGAAGCCGCGCTTCGTCGCCGGCGCCATCGGCCCCACCAACCGCACCGCCTCGCTGTCGCCGGACGTGGGCGACCCCGGCTTCCGCAACATCTCCTTCGACGAACTGGCCGCGGCCTACCGCGAGGCGGCCGAGGGGCTGGTCGACGGCGGCTGCGACATCATCCTGATCGAGACGGTATTCGACACACTGAACGCCAAGGCGGCACTGTTCGCTGTCGACGGGGTGTTCGAGGAGCGGGGCCTGACGCTGCCGGTGATGGTCTCCGGCACCATCACCGATCTCTCCGGGCGTAACCTCTCCGGCCAGACGGCGGAAGCGCTGTGGAATTCGGTGCGGCACGCGCGCCCGCTGACCATCGGCCTGAATTGTGCGCTGGGCGCCGCCGACATGCGGCCGCACGTGGCCGAACTGTCGCGGGTGGCGGATACCAGCATCTGCGCCTATCCGAACGCCGGCCTGCCCAACGCCTTCGGCGAATACGACGAGACGCCGGACATGACCGCGGCGCACATCGCCGAATGGGCGCGCTCCGGGCTGGTCAACATCGTCGGCGGTTGCTGCGGCACCACGCCCGCGCACATCGCCGCGATCGCCGCCGCCGTCGAGGGCGTCGCCCCCCGGCCGATCCCGGTGGTGCCGCGCGCGCTGCGGCTGTCCGGTCTCGAAGCGTTCACGCTGCCGTCGTGATCCCCGTGTTCGTCAACATCGGCGAGCGGACCAACGTCACCGGGTCCGCCAAATTCCGCAAGCTGATCATGGCCGGCGATTTCACCGGCGCGGTTGCCGTGGCGCTCGAGCAGGTGGCCGCCGGCGCGCAGATCATCGACGTCAACATGGACGAGGCGATGCTGGACTCGGAGGCGGCGATGGTCCGCTTCCTCAACCTGATCGCCGTCGAGCCGGACATCGCCCGCGTGCCGGTGATGGTCGATTCCTCCAAGTGGTCGGTGATCGAGGCCGGACTGAAGTGCCTGCAGGGCCGCGGCATCGTCAACTCCATCAGCCTGAAGGAGGGCGAGGAGGCGTTCCTGGCGGTGGCGAAGCGGGTTCGCCGCTATGGTGCGGCGATGGTGGTGATGGCCTTCGACGAGCAGGGCCAGGCCGATACCGCCGAGCGCAAAGTCGCGATCTGCACCCGCTGCTATCGCCTGCTGACCGAAAAGGCCGGCGTGCCGCCCGAGGACATCATCTTCGATCCCAACATCTTCGCCGTCGCCACCGGCATCGAGGAGCACAACGGCTACGCGGTCGCCTTCTTCGAGGCCGTGCGCCGGATCAAGGCGGAGCTGCCGGGCGTGCATGTCTCGGGCGGCGTCTCCAACGTCTCGTTCGCCTTCCGCGGCAACGATCCGGTGCGCGAAGCGATGCACGCCGTGTTCCTGTACCATGCGGTCCGCGCCGGCATGGACATGGGCATCGTCAACGCCGGCCAGCTCGCCGTCTACGAGGAGATCGAGCCCGAGCTGCGCGAGCGCGTCGAGGATGTGATCCTGAACCGCCGGCCGGACGCCACCGAGCGGCTGCTGGAGATCGCCGGTTCCGTCAAGGGCGAGAAGCGGGTCCGCGAGCAGGACCTCTCCTGGCGCGAGCGGCCGGTGACGGAGCGGCTGACGCACGCGCTGGTCGCCGGCATCACCGAATACATCGAACACGACGTGGAGGAGGCGCGGCTGCAGGCGGCCCGGCCGCTCGACGTCATCGAAGGCCCGCTGATGGCCGGCATGAACGTCGTCGGCGACCTGTTCGGCGCCGGTAAGATGTTCCTGCCGCAGGTGGTGAAGAGCGCGCGGGTGATGAAGCAGGCTGTCGCGTGGCTGCTGCCGTACATGGAAGCCGAGAAGGCAGGCAAGCCGCGCGAGAGCGCCGGGCGCATCCTGCTCGCCACCGTCAAGGGCGACGTGCACGACATCGGCAAGAACATCGTCGGCGTCGTCCTCCAGTGCAACAACTACGAGGTGATCGACCTCGGCGTGATGGTGCCGTGCGCGAAGATCCTGGAGGCCGCGCGGCGCGAGCGGGCGGACATCATCGGCCTGTCGGGGCTGATCACGCCCTCGCTCGACGAGATGGTGTACGTGGCGAAGGAGATGCGGCGCGAAGGCTTCGATCTGCCGCTGCTGATCGGCGGTGCCACCACCAGCCGGGTGCACACCGCGGTGAAGATCGCGCCAGCCTACGACGGCCCGCTGGTCTACGTCACCGACGCCTCTCGCGCAGTGGGCGTGGTGGGGGCGCTGCGGTCGGCCGGCGAGGCGGAAGCGTACGCGGCCGGCGTGCGGGAAGACTACCGGGGCATCCGCGAGGCGCACGCGCGCCAGCACGCCGATCGCGACCGGCTGCCGCTGGCGGCGGCGCGGGCCAACGGCCTGCAACTCGCCTTCGACGACGGCTTCCGGCCGGTGCCACCGTTGGTCCCCGGCATCACCGTGTTCGACGACTATGACCTCGCCGAACTCGCGGGCCGGATCGACTGGGGGCCGTTCTTCCAGACCTGGGAGTTGGCCGGGCGCTGGCCGGACATTCTCGACGATCCGATCGTCGGCGAGGCGGCGCGGGGCGTGTTCGCCGACGCGCAGGCGATGCTGCAGCGGATCGTCGGCGACCGGCTGCTGCGCGCGCGGGGCGTCATCGGCTTCTGGCCCGCCAACCGCTCGGGCGCGGACGACATCGAACTCTACGCCGACGAGGGCCGGCGCGGCGTGCTGGCGGTGGTGCACACCTTGCGCCAGCAGATGATGCGCGAACGCACGCCGCGGCCGAACCTGGCGCTGGCGGATTTCGTAGCATCCAAGGAGAGCGGCGTTGCGGACTGGCTGGGCGGCTTCGCGGTGACCACCGGCCACGGCGTCGACGAGATGGCCGCCGCCTTCGTCGCACAGAACGACGACTACGCGGCGATCATGGCCAAGGCGCTGGCCGACCGGCTGGCGGAGGCCTTCGCCGAGCGCCTGCACGAGCGCGTGCGCCGCGAATTCTGGGGTTACGCGCCGGACGAGGCGCTGAGCAACGAGGACCTGATCCAGGAGCGCTACCGCGGCATCCGCCCGGCGCCCGGCTACCCCGCCTGCCCCGACCACACCGAGAAGCGGACGCTGTTCGACCTGCTGCGGGCGGAGGACAACGCCGGCCTCGCGCTGACCGAAAGCTTCGCCATGTCGCCCGCCGCCGCCGTCTCCGGCTGGTATTTCGCCCACCCCGAAGCCCGCTACTTCGGCGTCGGCCGCATCCACCGCGACCAAGTGGAAGATTACGCCCGGCGCAAGGGCATCAGCGT
>Ga0209573_1001064_pt1 | contig 46502 bp, 42 predicted proteins | sample TNRBio252014_DNA_FD_185870 | JGI IMG/M metagenome (GOLD analysis project Ga0209573, IMG submission 185870) | Wastewater treatment Type I Accumulibacter community from EBPR Bioreactor in Madison, WI, USA - TNR Reactor_6/25/2014_ DNA (SPAdes)... | ecosystem: Engineered > Bioreactor > EBPR >... | reverse complement strand
GTAAACGGGCTTTCCGGCTTCTGGGGTGCTCATGAGTTGGGTAAGGAACTGGGGCGCAGACTATGGCGCGAGGTTGGGTTGTCAAACCTCGTGCCAAAGCAGGAAAAAGGCCAGTTTGGCGACTGCTCCGTCACGCTGGAAGAATCAACATCGCCTTCGCGCCTGACCCGCCCTCGACATTCGAGAGCTCCACGCTGCCGCCGTGCAGTTGCGCGACTTCTTTGACGAAGCACAGGCCCAGACCGGTGCTCTTTTTGCCGGTGTCAGGCCGTGGCAGGGAGTAGAAGCGCTCGAACACGCGCTCACGCGCATAATCGGGAATGCCGGGGCCGCGATCCTCGATTTCGATCACGGCTTTGGCGTCAAAACGATAGCAGCGGATGACGATGGCGCTGCCTTTCGGGGCAAAGTCGATGGCGTTTTGGATGAGATTGCTCAAGGCCAGCTCGATGAGCCAGGGATCGCCCTGAATGACGAGTTCGTCGGCCAAGTCTCGCTGCAAACTGATCTCACGCGACGCGGCGATGAGCGCGTGATGATCCCAGGCGCGGTCCAGCAACTCGCGCAGGTTCACCGGCTCACGATTTTCGAGCGTCTTCTGCTTTTCGAGCGCGGCGAGGTGCAGCAGGCGTTCGAGCAGATCGCGCAGCCGGTCGGCCTCGCTGCGGATGTTTTGCAGGAAGCGGGCGCGTTTCGGCTCGGGCACATCGCCTTGAAGAATCTCGCTCGCGCCGAGAATCGCGGCCACCGGGCTCTTCAACTCGTGCGTGAGGCTTTGAACGTAGTTCTCGACGTATTCGCGGCCTTCGAGCGCGTCACGCATGTCTTCGAGGGCTTTGGCGAGCGTCTTCATCTGATGACCCGGCATGTGCGGCGAGGAGGATCGTTCACCACGGCTGACGGCAAGCGCATGACGCGACAGATCGTCCAAGGGCCGCGTGGCCCAGCGTGCGGCCAGGTAGATGCCGAGCAGCATGAGCATGACGGTGGTGACGATGGACCACTTCAGCCAGCGCTCCGTCTCCCACACAAAGGCCAGCACACCACGCTGTGGTTTGGCGACGCTGAGCATGCCGATCAGCTTGCCACTCTGCCGAATCGGCGCACCAACATACATCACCACGGAGAGCGGGTCGTATTCACTGATGCGCGAGGAGCGGGCACCGTATTGCCCCATCAGGGTGAGATTCACGTCCCGATGATTCGAGATCGTTCCCGGCTTCTCGATGCCGGCGGAATCAAACAGCACGCGCCCCTGCGCATCGGTGACATAGACCTGCATGTCCACCTGCGTCTTGCTGCGATTGTAGATCTGCGCGTTGAGTTCGCGCCCGTGTGCCGCACGGATGGCCTGCTCGACCGCCTTCGGCTCCAGAACACCATCCTTCGCGTCTGCGGCGAGGATTTCGGCGAGGATGTTCGCCACATCGACCATCGGCTCCTCAATGGCCTCAAAGTACTGCCGCTCCACGCGGCGGATGAGCTGCGAGAACAGCACAAACAGCCCCACGCTGGCCACGAGCGCGAAACCGAGGAGAAACCGAGAGGTGAGGCTCATGCGTCAGGCCAGGTTTCGAGCAATGAGTAGCCCATGCCGCGATGGGTGACGATGGGATCAATGCCGGACCGCACGCCACGCATGCGGGAGCGCAGGGTTTTGATGTGCGTGTCCACCGTGCGCTCCATGGAGGCGTCGGGCTCTTCAGAGGCGTGGTCCATGAGCTGCTCGCGGCTGAAGACACGACCCGGATGAGCGGCGAAGGCTTTGAGCATGCGAAACTCGTAGCGGGAGAGGTTCAGCGAAGTGCCGAAGTAGATGGCCTGGCAGCGCACGTCGTCGATGACGAGCGGGATGGAGGCATCATGAGCGTTTGGCGGCAGCGGTGTGGCGGAAACACGGCGCAGGATGGCACGCACGCGGGCGACGAGTTCGCGCGGGCTGAAGGGTTTTACGACATAATCATCGCCGCCGATCTCCAGGCCCACCACACGATCCACTTCGCTGGAGCGTGCGGTGAGGAAGAGAATCGGCAGAGTCTGGGTTTTGCGGATCGTTTTGCACACCTCAAAGCCCGTCATGTCTGGCAGGCCGACATCGAGGATGATGAGGTCGAAGGTCTGCGACTTCATCTGCTCCAAGGCCTCACGACCGGTGGCAGCGGTCGCAACCGCGAAGCCGTCGGCTTCGAGGGCATAGACCACGTTTTCGCAAATGGAGGGTTCGTCTTCGACGATGAGAATGCGGGTGGGCATGGCGACGGCTGATTTGACAGGATTAACAGGATTGGGAAAGGATGAACAGGAATTGATGAGCTTCTGAATCCTGTGAATCCAGCGCAAATCCTGTCAATCCTGTCGATGGAGTGCAGTTCACGCCAAACGCGGCGAAACAGCGCCGAGCTTCTGGCTCCAGTCCACTTTCGCGGTCAGGGCCATCAAGACGCCGAGGGTGACGATGCCGCCGAGGGTCAGCGTGAGGCCGGTGAGGCCCTTGAAGAAGAAGCTGTAGCTGAACAGCACCATGTAGGCGGTTTGCGCGACGACGGCGACGCGGAACAGGAATTCCCCGGCGGCGGCACGCAGGTAGCCGCAAACGAGCAGCAGGGAAGCGAGCGCGGCGATGACGAAGCTTAGATGCACAGGCACGACATCGAGCATGTAGGAGAACAGGAGAGGGAAGGCGAAGAAACCGGCGGCGAGGAAGACGTAGTTCACCGGATGCAGCGCCACACCGCGTGAGATGGCGGTGATGAGGATGACGGCGAAGAACAGCAGGAGCGATAGCGGTGCATAAATAGAGATCTGCGCGGCCACGGGGCCGGCATTGAGCTCGCGGGGCATTTCCATGCCGATGCCGGGGGCGGAGATGGCGTCCTCGTATTTCCAGACTAGCTGCATGCCTTCGCCGGCGGCCTTGCGGTCGGTGGGGGAGCTGATGGGGAAGTTCACGTCGCTGAAGTCGGTATTCATCGTCAGCGTGAAATCGCGGATGCGGCTGGCATCGGCGAAGGCGTAACGCCAGAAGTCCATGCCCCGGCATTCGTAGCTCACGGTGATGAGAATGCTTTCGCCAGGGGCGAGCTGCACTCGGTCGGTGATGACGCCTTGGTCCGGCGCGGCAATGGAATCGCGCGCTTTTTCTCCCTCACCGAGGGTGAACTTGATCTTGTCGAGCAAGGCTTCGGAGCTGGGCAGCTCGAAGTCGATGTCGAAGTTTTGGGTGATGGCGGTGCTGTTGGTGAATGTGTAGTGACCTTCAAAGATCGCGCCATAGGTGCGATGCCACAGAAGACCCATCTTCACGGGCTGGTAGGCGAGTTTGATCTTCACATCGCTCTTGGCAGGCTGAAGCATGACCTCTCGTTCGCTTGAAGAAATATAGCGTACTCCGGGATGCTTTTGCAGCAGCGGCGGCCCCCAGCGACCGCTAACGCTGTCCCCCGTCTGATAGGAGACGTGATTCGTGCGCTGGGTGATGACGCCGCCGAGCAACCACCAAGCGATGGTGGTGCAGACGAAGATGACGGCGATGGCGATGAGGTGAGTGAGTTTCATAAGTTCAAGGTTTCAGGTTCAAAGTTTCAAGTGGGGAGTCAGTTGGTGGTGCGTTTGCGGTAGGTGATGCGGGCTTGGGGTTGTTGATCGCGACAGAGGCATTTGCGAAGGTGGAGGCCGGGGGCGGTGGGTTTGTCGGTGATGGGATCGACGTTGCCGGTGAAGCTGAGGTCGTAGCCGGTGGGGAGCTGCACGTTCCAGTCGATCTGCTTGGCAAAGAGCGGCGTCTGTGGCAGGGCGAGATCGAGTTCGCCTTCGGCTGCCTGCAAGGCGGTGAGGGTGGTTGTGAAGGAGAGCTTCACTTCGGACTCGGCTCCGTCGGTGGTGGGATCATCGAGCGGAATCTCGATGCGACCGGTCTCGCTTATCGTTGGGCGCACGGGATCAGCGTTGACGTGGCATTGAAGGAGTTTGGCGGCCTCGGGGAGCTGCAAGACGAGTTTCACGGGATGATCGTGACGCACGGTGATCGCGCCTTCGGTGAGCACCGAGCCATCGCGGACGACTTGGGTCGTGTAAGCGGCGGCGGAGATGATGGCGTCGTCAGTGGGGCCTGCGAGAGGTGTTTGGGAGGCTTTGCGGGCGTCTTCGAGCGTGAGGGTGATTTCGCCGCCGCTGGCGGGCAAAGCGATGATGCCTGGGGTGGCGAGGGTTTGCGTCGTGACACCGCTTTGGAGGCGCAGAACCTTGCCTTCAGGCAGTTCTTTGACCTCCAGCGAGGCGATGGGTGATGCGGCGAGATGCAGCGTGGTCCCCTGCCCTTCCTTGGCGAGAGAGAAGGTAAGTTTCACGCTCTGCACGCCGGTTTGATCGGTGATGAGGCAGAGATGATCCTCGGTGACGACGATGCGCGCGTCCTTCGGTTCGACAGAGATCGCGCCTGAAGCCGCGCCAGCCAGAGGAACGGCCTGCCAGGCGGCCTCGAAGCTCTCCACCTGCATCTCGGCGATGATCGTGCCCGCTTTGGCGTCGATTTGATACGCCGCCGAAAGCAAGGCCGCCGGGACGGGCGGTTTCGCTGCCGCAGGCGCTTCTTTCGGCAGCGTGGCGGCGACGAGGCGTTTCAGCTCGCCATAGGTGATGCGCACCTCGCTTTCATCAAGCATGGCGGTGGTGACGGGCGTGTCGGTTTGAGCCAGCAGTGAACCGGCTCCCAGCAGGAGAAGAATGAATGGTTTCATCGACGCCCAAGCTCAGCAGGGCCGTGAAACCTTGATGAACCGGGAATGAAATGAGCGTGAAATGCAACGCGGCCTCACTTTCCCCGCGCCATGACCGTGACGATGAGGATGAAGCAGCACATGACGACGGAGAAGAGCGGGAACTGCAACGCGGCGGGCAGGCTGTAAACCAACGCGAGCGCGGGAATCCAGACGAGCCAGTTTGTGACGAGCACGGTGGGGCAGGTACGCGTCCAGAACTCACGATCCAACGAGGCGCGGGTGCGCGGCCATGAGCCGCCCATTTCCACCCAGCGCAGGGCGATGACATAGGTAGGCACAAACCACAGCGGGCTGGCAACGAACTGATCAAACACGACTTTTTTCACCAACGTGCCGGCGTCGTTGCCGTGGCCGAAGATCATGCCCTGGAGGCGATAGAACAGGTCGATCTCCATGCCGCGATAGCCCCAGAACAGCATGAGCAGCGTGAGGCGCTTCCACTTCCCCTCCTGCGGCAGAACACCCTGCGCCAGTTGAATGAACGTCGGCATGACCGCCGCCGCGAACATGGTGGAGACGCAGGCGAAAACGAAGGACCAGCGCAGCTTGAGCGCGCCCAGCGACTCCCAGAATCCAGCGAGCGCCGGAACCTGGTAGTAGCTGACCACGAGGCTGATCGCGATGACGTTCAGCGCGAGGCATGACACACGGTTCTGCCGAAACACCGACGCGATGGTTGCGAGGATGCCGGGAGAGGGTGCTGTGGCGGACATGAGGCGCGGGGCTGCTTTTGATGGTTGAACGTTGAGGTTGATAGCTTGAAACTGCGGGCAAAGCACGCCTCAAACCGGCTCATCGATCAACCATCCACCGCTTTGAGGCCTACTGATCCTCGCCGAAGTACTTCTTGCGCAGCTCGTTGCCGACGCCCTGCTCGGAAAGTTTCAGCAGCGCCTGATTGAGGCGCTCACGCAGGGGGCTGTCCTGCTGGAGGGCAAAGGCGTAGTTCTGGCGCTCAAACACCGTGCCTACCATCTGCAGCTTCTCATCGTTGAGCTTTCCGGCTTCGTATTGCAGCACCGGCGCGTCATAGACGACGGCATTCACATCTCCGCTCTTGAGGGCGATGACACTCTCCGCTGGCGTGGCGAAGGAGACCACCTTGGCCCCCCTGGTGGTGAGCCAGGACTCGGTGGTGCTGCCTTTGACGGTGGCGACCTTGCGGCCAGGAAGATCACCCGGGCCGTTGATGTCGCCCTTGAGAGTGTTGATGGTCAGCGTGGTGGTGAAAGAGGCGGTGAGCAGGGACACGAGCACGATGCTCAGCAGCATCCAGACCACGGCCACGATGCGGCCGCCGACGCCCACCGGGCCTTTGTTGTCCGCGCCGCCGACGAGCAGCGTGCTGATCGTCCACCAAAACGACTCCCAGAGACCTGCCTTGTAATCTTCGGGCCACTGGTCGCCATTGACCTTGTGCTCGTAACGCCAGACGAGGTGGGAGATGATGAACATCGCCACCATGAGCAGCAGGAAGGCACCGATGAGCTCCAGATTGAAGAGATTGCTGACCAGGGCGAAAATATTGTCCGCAAAGCTGCCGCTGGAGCCTGCGACGAGCACTTGAAGACCAGACTCGTAGAAGGGCTGCGAGAAGTCGATGATCTCCTCGCGCTTGGCGGTGACGCTGATGGCTCCCACGCCGACGTCGGCGGTTTTGTTCTTGAGGGCATCAATGATCTCCTGCGCGGTGTTCACCACCTGGACTTCGTATTCGAGACCACTCTCACGGGCGAGCTGATCCCAAAGCTCGGCGGCGTAGCCGACACGACGACCGTCTTTTTCAAACGAGAAGGGCTCCAGGTTGCGGGTGACGACACGCACTTTGGCAGCCGGGTCTGCGGCGGGCGCCTGTGCGGCTGTCTGCGATGAAAAGCCGAGAAGAGCAACGAACAAGAGCAGACAGTGGATGGAACGCATGGTTGTCTTGTCGTTACCAGCGCCACAGACCGAGTCAACACATGCCTTTGCCTGCTTGCGGTCCGGCTCCGCAGCGGACATTCATTCCTGCATGACCGCCGAGTTGTTTCAAGCCATCACCGAGCACGGAGCCGCCGTGAATCTTTCCACCCGCGCGAAGCTGCGCCTGACAGGCACGGATCGTGTGCGCTATCTCAACGGCCAAGTGACCAATGACGTGCGCCGGGCAAAAGCGGACGAAGCGCTCTACGCCTGCGTGACGGACGCGAAAGGCCGCATCGCGGGCGATGTGTTCGTCCATGCCACCGCAGACGCGCTGCTGCTGGATGCAGAACCTGGTCTGCGCGAATCCCTGGGCCTGCGGCTGGAGCGCTACATCGTGGCGGATGATGTGGAACTGACCGACGAGACGGAGGAATGGCAGCTCTGGCATGTCTGGGGGCCTGCCGCGCCCGCGGGAGTGAAGTCGAACCGCTTTGGAACCTCAGGTGTGGATGTGTGGCTACCCGTGGGTGAAACGTTCGAGCCTGGATGCCAGGTGCTGACTGACGAAGACCTCGAAACGTGGCGCATCCTCCAAAAAGTCCCGCGCTGGCCGAACGAACTGAACGCGGAGACGTTTCCGCCCGAGGCGGGACTCGAAGCAACGGCGATGGATTTCTTCAAAGGCTGCTACATCGGCCAGGAGGTGCTCTCACGCATCAAAACGACCGGCAAAATGCCGCGTGCGCTGATCGCGTTTGAAACAGAGAATGCCGTGAAAGCTGGCGATGAGATTTGGACTGACAAAGCGGTCGGCACAGTGACGAGCGTCACCACTCATCCCGTGACAGGATTCACCGTGGGTTTGGGAATGGTGCGGCAGGGTGCGGTCGGCGGTGATTTGACGGTTTTAGGCGCTGTTTTGCGCAGGCACTGAAGCATCAATTCGCGGGCCGCAGATCGAAGCACACGAGCTTGTCTTTCTGACGCACCAGCAGCCTGCCATTCGCGATGGCGGGCGAGGAGCAGCCCATGGCATCGGTCTTGGCGCGACCGAGATCTTGATAGGCGGCGTTGGTGGCCTTGAGCATGCGGACGTGGGTGCCGTTGTTCTCATAGACGAGCAGTTTGCCGTCGGCGATGAGCGGGGAGGTGATGGTGCTGTTGATCTCGTTCACGACCCACTTTTCTTTGCCGGTGACGAGGTCGAGGCACTGATGCTTCTCGCCGCAGCAGAGATAGACATTGCCCTCGTGAATGATCGGGCTGCCGGTGTAGCGGCGGGTGACCCAGTAGTGCGACCACGCGGCCTTGGGCTTGCCGTCTGCCTGCATATGATAAGCGCGGAGTCCCACGCCCTCGGTTCCGCTGTAGAGCACGAGCCAGTCGCCGCTGGCCACCGGCGTGCTCTGGCTGCCGCCTTCGACGGTCCACAGCATTTCTCCACTGTCGGGGTTCAATCCATACAGCGCGTTGTTGCCATTGATGACGAGCACAGGCTTGCCGTTCTCCGGTTTCCACCAAGTCGGGCTGGCGATGCTGCCTTTGGCGTTTTTTTGCTCCCACACGAGCTTGCCATCGGCCTTCGAGAATGCGCAGGCCACACCGGCGGCCATGTAAACTCGATCTCCCACGATCAACGGTGATGCCGCAGGACCTTTGGTGGAGAGTGGTGCTGACCAGACCAGTTTGCCGTCCGTTTCGTTCACACAAATCAGCTCGGTGCTGCATGCGGCATACACCTTGCCATCGACGACGGCACAGGTGCTGGAGGACTGGCGGCCGCTGGGCTTGCCGGGCTTGGTGTATTTCCACACCTGTTTCCCGGAGGCCAGATCAAGGCACAAAATCACGTCCTGGGCCACTTTCACGGTGTTCGGCACGGTAGCGATCATCTTTTCCTTCACATCCGGTGGGAAGCCCTCGTCATCGAGCCACTTGGTAAAAGCGGCGGCGTTTTCAAAGGGCTTGCCCTGACGGCTGGACATCTTTTCGAGCCATTCAAGGGCGATGGCGTTTTTCCCTGCCTTGAATCGGCTGGCGACCCACGAGCCGATGTTGATCTCCTCTTTTTCGTTGAGGTTGTCCTTCCGCCACTGGGTCACCCATTCGTCAAACTTCTCACCACGCAATTTTGGCAGGTTGAGACGGGTTTCTTCGAGCTTCTTGGTCAGTTCGGGCGAGGTGTCGCGAAAGTTGAGCGTCTGCATGACCTCGGTGTCTATCTCGCGCGTTTCTGAAACCACGCGCTCGTGCCAGACGACGCTCAAAAACACACGCTCGCCGCTCACCACCGGGCTGCCATGGCCGCCGTATTCGTTGCTGGGGATGAACTCGCTCTCCCAGACTTTTTTGAGCCCCTCCGCTGGAAACGCGTCCGCAATCGGGCTGGTGTCCTGCGAAACGCCATTGCGGTCCGGGCCGCGCCATTGATTCCAGTCAGCGGCAAGGAGAACCGGGGCAAACAGCAGCAAGGAGACGGGAAAGAGTTTATTCATGCGCGGCGGTTAACGCGGAGTTAGCGCGTGAAGTTTCATCCACCATGCCGCTCAAGTGATTGCAGCCGGGGAAATGGTACGCAGGGAGGGGATCGAACCCTCGACCAATTGGTTAAAAGCCAACTGCTCTACCGCTGAGCTACCTGCGCATTTCCGAAACGGGGGCGGTATGTATTCACAAGAGCGCACTGCGCAAGCCGGAATATGCTCCAGAGCGGACTTTCTGAACCAACAGGTCGAGACCGCTTTCGGGACGTTGGACGGCAAAAAAGTGAATTCCAGCCTGTGCGGCACCCTCGGCATCGCATCTGGCATCATCGCCGATATGCAGGCAGTCCTGCGGCTCCAAGCTAACCGTAGTTAGCGCGGCCTGGAACATGCGCGGATGCGGTTTGGCGGCTCCCACCTCGCTTGAGATCACGATTTGTTCGAAAAAGCGGTTCAGATCATGCCCGGCAAGGATGCTGCGAAGCCGCCGGTCGAAATTGGAAAGCACGAGCAGGCGATGATCACGCGAGAGGTCGTCCAAAGCAGGCAACACGTCGGAAAACAGGCTCCAGGCGGCGGGTTCGGCGTAGTGCTGGTAAAGCTCGTCAAACAGGCCGTCGAGCGTTTGCACTGGCAAGGGAGCGCCAAGCGCCCGGGCGAAGACTTGATCCACCAATCCACGCCACCAGCCGCGATCATCATCCGCAGCCGAAGTTCCCAGCGGGTGCAGCGGTGGGGACGTGGCTTTCCAGACAGAGCGAAATGCCTGCATCAAAACGTCTGGCGCGGCTTGAACGCCGTGCCACGACGCCAACCGAGCGTAAGTCAGCCCGACCAGCTCCGCAGGCCGGATGAGCGTGCCTGCGGCATCAAAGAAAAGCGCCTGCAATGACATGCGTGGGCATAAAAAAAGGGAGCGGCCATGACAGCCGCTCCCGTGATTGAAAATTCCTTACTTGGAAACGGTGTAAGGATTCTTGCCGTAGGTCTGCTCGACCATCGGCTCCACCGGAATCTGAGGCAGACGGCAGTGCCAGCTCGAACCCGGCATGGCATGACCGCCATGCATGTCGTTCAGGCTGCCCACCATGTAGGGCTTCGGATCTTGCGGGCGGAAAATGTTCCAGAAACCCCAGTAGCCGTCGGTCACCACGTCCCCATAAGAAATCAGGCTGCTCTGATAGACTTTTCTCGTGGAGAACAGACCACGCTTCACGGTTCCGCTGACCACGGCAGGATAGCGACCGATGGCACGGGAAGAGAAATCAGCGCCGTCATCCACGGTGTCCATGGCGAGGTCGGTGTAACGGTTGGCCTCACGATAAACGACGTCATCACCCCGGCGGGCAGCATTGAAGGCAATGTTTGAGTAGTCCCGGCCCTGACGATCAACGACTTTGCCCGCATAGTTGGTGGTATCGTCTGCGACATCCATCACGGTCGTGCCCACCTGACCGACACCCTGGCTCACATAGCCAAGGCCTCTGTTGGTCGCCGGTGCCGCTCTGCAAGGCAGCTCAGCCGAGGGACGCGTGTTGTTGTAACTGGTGCAGGAGGCGAGGAGTGAGAGCAGGGAGAGTGACAGCAGCAATTTCATAAGAAAGTATGATTCTGTCGGAAACGGGGGGGAAATGTCAAAGCTAAATTCGGGGAATGTGCCTCACACGGCATAAAAGGCGCTTTAAACATGAAAGAGCCCTCCTGACACCACGTTTTCGCGCCACCCCAAACCCCCGCCCCTCGCTTTCGTCCATGAAAACGACCTCCCTCTGCCTTCTCCTCACCTCCCTTTCCCTGGCTGCCTCAGCCGCCGCCCCTGATCTCAAGGCCACCGCCGCAAAGATCGACGAACTCGTCAACGCCAAGCTGGCGAAGGAAAAAATCACGCCCAACAAGCCGGCTAGCGACGAAATCTTCGTCCGCCGTGTTTATCTTGATGTCGTGGGCCGCATTCCGACGCTCCAGGAAACCACCCAATTTCTCAAAAACAGCGACGCGGACAAGCGCTCCAAGCTGATCGACGAACTGATCGCCAGCGACGGCTACGTGCAGAATTTCTACAATTACTGGGCCGACATCCTGCGCATGAAGAGCCAGATGATCGGCGGCGGGCAGAGCCTGCCCGCCTTCTACGGCTATTCAAACTGGCTCAAGTCCAGCCTGCGCGAGAACAAGCCCTACGACCAGATGGTGCGTGAAGTCGTCACCGCCGATGGCAAGAGCTACGAGAACGGTGCCATCGGCTTCTACATCCGGGATTACAACATGCCGCTCGACAACATGGCGGTGACCACCCAGATCTTCCTCGGCACCAGCATGGTCTGCGCCCAGTGCCACAACCATCCGTTCGATAAATGGACGCAGATGGACTACTACCAGATGGCCGCGCACACCTACGGCATGACCAGCAGCAACGGCCTCACGAATCCGCTCCTCGCCCAGGCGATCTATGGCGGTGGCGAACGCAAGGGGGGCAAAGACGTGAAAAACCGCTACGGCGGCACCGTCTCGAAGTTCGAGCTGCCTGAGGGCGTCGAGCGCAAAGACATCGGCCGCGCCATGACGGAAATCCTGCGCCCCCTGCGCTACAACACCGTGCTGGACCAGACCGACAAGCGCGTCCTGGCCCTGCCCCACGATTACCAGTACACCGACGCCAAGCCCAAACAGAAGATTGAGCCGCTCATCCCCGCCTCCTTCAGCAAGGACGGCAAGATCGTCAAAGAAGGCCAGCAGCCCATCACCTCCTACGCCGCGTGGATGACGAGCAAGGAGAACCCGCGCTTCACCACCGTCATCGCCAACCGCCTGTGGAGAAAGCTCATGGGCCAGGGCCTGATCGAACCCGTCGATGAGATCACCGACAGCACCGTGCCGAGCAATCCGCAGCTCATGACCTTCCTGGAGGAGACGATGAAGTCTTCAAACTACGACATGAAGGCCGTCCTGCGTGCCATTCTCAATTCCCAGGCCTACCAGCGCGAGGCTTACACGAAGGATGTCGAGCTCGGTGAAGTGTACCACTTCCCCGGTCCCCTGCTCCGCCGCATGAGCGCCGAACAGATCTGGGACAGCATGGTGGCCCTCTACAAGCCGAATCCTGACGCCCCCAGCATCGAAACCAAGGTCGCGGCCGAGATCGCCCTCCGCCGCATCGAGTGGCTGGACCGCGCCTTGAACACCCTCACACCTCAGCAGCTCCAGGCTTGCACGGTCAAAATCGCCCAAAAGCAGAAGGAACTCGCCGCCGAAGTCCGCACCGCGCAGGAGAAAATGGAGGCCGCATCCGACGCCAAGGACGAGGAAGCCATCCGCGAGGCCCGCCGCCTCATCCAAAGCCAGCGCAAGCGCATCGACGCGGCGGTGGACGCCATCGTTTATGACACCGGCTTCAAGCGTTTCGCCGAACTCGCCCGCGAAGGCAAGCTCGACGAGTTCTCCAAGGACGAGGCATTCGCCAAAGAAGTCGCCGCCGCCATCAAAGCCAAAAAGGACGGCGAAGGCCTCAGCATGGAGGAAGCCCTCGGCATCCTCTCCAAACAACGCCGCGCCAAACTCAATGAGACCGCCAGGAACCGCATGAAGGCCGATGCCGAGCGTTTCAAGGTCGAGGAAAAGAATGAAAAGTCATCCCTCGCCGCCTGGGAAAACTTCCGCGACACCTACATGCTCCGCGCCGCCGACCTCCGCAGCCCAGCCCCGAACGGCCACTTCCTGCGCGAATTCGGCCAGAGCGACCGCGAACTCGTCGAAAACTCCAACGACGAGGCCAGCGTGGGCCAGGCGCTCATGCTCCTGAACGGCAAAACCTTCAGCAATCTCATGAACCGCTACACCGTCATCGCCCGTGCCCTGGACAAGGCGAAGAAGGAAGGCGGCGAGTCCGTCATCGACACCGTTTATCTCAGCCTGCTCAGCCGCAAGGCCACCGCCGAGGAAAAAGCGTTGCTCCAGCCCATCGCCGACAACGCCGACGCCACCGACCGTGGCGACGTGCTCTGGACCGTGCTGAACACCCGTCAGTTCTTCTTCATCCAGTAAAGTGAGACAGGCTGCCAGCCTGTTTTCCCAACGCGGAATGTGATAGATCACCTTCCGCGTTTTGCTGCCCAGCCGGCATTTCATGCCGGACACAACTGTGGAAGCTCGGAGTCCCGCCTTCAGGCGGAAAGGATACCGCCAGTTCTTCGAGCACCGCATCTGCTATCGCCAGCTATTCCGGCTGAAGCCGGGACTCCGAACTCACGCGACCACGCCCTTCACCACCTCGCCCGCCACGTCCGTGAGCCGGAAATCTCTTCCCGCGTAGCGATAAGTCAGCCTCAGGTGATCCAGACCGAGCAGATGCAAGATCGTAGCGTGCAGATCGTGGATGTGGACCTTGTCCACCGCCGCGTAGTAGCCGTAATCGTCCGTCGCGCCATAGGCCGTGCCCGGTTTGCTGCCGCCACCGGCCAGCCACATCGTAAAGCCATGCGGATTGTGATCACGGCCATCCGTGCCCTGCGCCACCGGCGTGCGACCAAACTCACCGCCCCAGATCACCAGCGTGTCATCCAGCAGTCCGCGTGATTTAAGATCCGCCAAAAGCCCGGCGATGGGTTTATCCACCTCGGCGGCGTTTTTCGTGTGTCCTTTGAGCAGATCACCATGCTGATCCCACTGCACGAAGCCATCGCTGTGCGTCACCTGCACGAACCGCACCCCCCGCTCGGCAAAACGCCGCGCCATGAGGCACTGGCGGCCAAAATTCGCTGTCACGGGATCGTCGAGTCCGTACATTTTGCGGGTCGCCTCCGTTTCACCGGAGATGTCCTGCAAGTCTGGCAGTGTTGACTGCATGCGGTAGGCCAGCTCAAACGAATTGATCCGCGCTTCGAGCGCCGCACTCTCCCCGGTGGTCTCCAAATGCGCCTGGTTCATCTGCGAGACGAGATCGAGCTGCGCGCGCTGCAAATCCGGCGTCAACGACTTGCTGCGAATGTGCCGCACCACCGCCTGATCGGCCGGGATGCTGGCATTGCCCAGCGGCGTGCCCTGGCAGTGCGCCGGCAGGAAGGCAGAGCCCCAGTTGTTCACGCCGCCATGCGCCAGAGTCGGGCAAATCGTCAGGAACGCTGGCAGGTCGGAGTTTTCCGTCCCAAGACCATAGCTAACCCACGATCCCAGGCTCGGCCGCACAAACGTGTCGCTGCCTGTGTGTAGCTTCAGCAAAGCACCGCCGTGAGCCGGGTTCGTGCCGTGCATGGAGCGGATCACGCACAGGTCATCCACATGCTTCGCCACATGCGGAAACAGATCGCTCACTGGCAGGCCACTCTGGCCATACTGACGGAATTTCCACGGCGATTTCAGCAGATTGCCCGTCTCCGCGAATTTTACGCGCGGCAGCGCAAAGGGCGGCGGCTTGCCATGATCGCGGTCCAGCAGCGGCTTCGGGTCAAACGTGTCCACCTGGGAGGGTCCGCCCTTCATCAGCAGAAAAATCACCCGCTTCGCCTTCGCCGGAAAATGCGGTCGTTTCGCCGCCAGCGGATCAATCACCGCCCCCTGGGCAGCTTCCAGGCCCAGCACGCCCTGCAAAGCCAGATAGCCGAAGCCCGCGCACGAGCTGCGCAGCATGTCACGGCGGCTGAAGGGTTGGATAGGAGGCGGGAATTTCATATCCAAACATACGGCCAGGATGGGCGTTGTCTTGCCCACGCTCTTCTCACGTCTCACCTCATCAACCCTTGTCTTCTCCTCACGGCCTCCATGCCTTGCTCCAGAGCACATAGGTTTCGTGCATTGCACGCTGCTCCAGTGGGGTCCATTCAAGGGTGCGCTCGTGCAGGGTCTTGTTTTCCCCCAGACGCGGATCGCGCTCCACCGCGAGCTGGTAGTTTTCCAATGCGCGCCGCGTGTCCCCGATGCCCCAATAGCCTAATACCAGGGAGTAGTAGTCGTAATGGGCCTGATGTCCGCTGAGTTTCGCCGCCGCCTCAAATTCACGCACCGCGTCGGCGTAATCGCCCAGGTTGAAATAAGCCCAGCCCACGCGGTTGCGCATGGGCGCCTTGTCGCTCAGCGCCACCGCCCGTTGCAGGTCGGCGCGAGCCTCTTCCTTCCGGCCCAGCAGCGCCAGCGTGTAGCCGCGGTTGGAATAAGCCTTCGCATCCTCCCCATTGGCCTTGATCTGCTTGTTCAGGATCTCCAGCTTCGGTGTGTTCTGCACAGGCACGGGTGCGGTAGGATCAGCCGCAGCGGCGGGCATGGACACGAGCAGGCCCAGGCAAAGCCAAGCAAAACGAGGAGGAATCATGGTGTGCGATGGGTTGGAATGAAAACCGGCGTTGCAAGCGGAGGAGTGGAACCACGTCACGCGCCTCACCTCCGCATCATGCCGTCAATCATCTTCCTTTCAAACGGGAAGACCGCCGCTCAGAAAGAACGCCCGCTCGTTCCCTCACCTGCGTTGGCAGAGGAATATCTGGGCGGGGTAATGATTTTGTCACCACGACTGCTGCGAAACGCTGCTTCAAGGCCGTGCCGTAATCGACAGCTCGATGATGCGCGCGCATAGATCAGGAAACTCGATGCCCACGGCTTTCGCGGCCTTCGGCAGCAGGCTGCTGCTGGTCATGCCGGGGATGGTGTTGATCTCGAGCACGAAGGGCGCTTGGTCGCTATCACGCAGCATGACATCGACGCGGCCATAGACTTCAGTGCCGCAGGAGCGGAACGCCTTCAACGCGGCATCCTGCACGGCCTTCGTTACCTCGGGGCTGAGCTGTGCAGGGCAGTGGTAGTTCGTTTTGCCGGTGCCGCCCATCCACGGGTACTTGTTGTTGATGTCGTAGAAGCCTTCCACCGGCTCGATGTGAATGATGGGCAGCACCTGATCGCCGAGAATGCCGATGGTGAGCTCTTTGCCGGCCACATAGTCTTCAATAAGGGTGTCCGCGCCGAACTTCTTCGCGTCTGCAATCGCGGCGTCGAACTCATGCTGATGATGGCAGATGTGGACGCCTACGCTGGAGCCTTCACGCGGCGGTTTGACCACGAGCGGGAAGCCAATCTCAAGCGGCTGGCTGCCATCGAGCAAATAAGTCTGCGAGCGCGGCGTCGGCACTCCGGCGGCGATGAAGCGCCCCTTGCTCAGCAGCTTGTCGAATGCCACGCGGCTGGTCTCGACACCCGCGCCGGTGTAGCGAATGCCGCGCTGCTCCAAAATGGCCTGAATCTGGCCGTCTTCGCCAAATGTACCGTGAATCAGGTTCATGGCGATGAAGGTGTCCGCCGGAACCTCGAAGTCCGGTCCGGTCACGTCGATCTCAGTGACGCTGGCTCCCTTGCCGCGCAGCGCCTCGGCGACGCTTTCGGCGGTTTTGAGGGAGACTTTGCGTTCGGAGCCGGGGCCGCCCATGAGCAGGGCGATTTTCTTGTTCGTGAGGTCGAGCATGGTGCGCAGATATGGAATGAGCAGGCCGGATTGGCAAAGGAATCCTGGCAATGTCCGTGCCATGCGCCACGTCTTTCCCCGAACCATGAAGCTTCTGTTTTCAGCCCTTCTGCTCGCCAGCACGGCCTGTGCGGCGGATTTTGACCTCCTCATCACGAACGCACGGATCGCCGATGGCAGCGGAGCTCCGCTGATCGCAGGCAGCATCGCCGTGAAGGCGGGAAAAATCGTCGCGGTGGGTCAAATCGAAGGCACGGCGGATCAAATCATCGACGCGGGCGGCAAAGTGGCCGCGCCGGGTTTCATCGACGTTCACACGCACTCCGAGGACATCTGCCGCATTCCGACGGCGGAGAATTTTCTGCGCATGGGTGTCACGACCATCGTCACCGGCAACTGCGGCCACTCGCGCACCGATGTGGCGAAGTTTTTCGCGGAAATCGAGGAATCCAAAGTCGCCCTCAACGTCGCCACACTCATCGGCCACGGTTCCGTGCGTGAGCAGGGCATGGGCGGCAGCTTCATCCGAGCGCCAAACTCGGAACAGCTCGCGGTGATGAAAGGACTCGTCGATCAGGCGATGAAAGACGGCGCGGTGGGCTTGAGCACCGGCTTGATCTATGTGCCCGGCTCCTTCGCCAAGACCGAGGAACTCATCGAACTGGCGAAATCTGCCGCCGCGCACGACGGCATCTACGTCAGCCACATGCGCTACGAAACCGTGCGCATCTTCGACGCGCTGGATGAGATCATCCGTATCGCGAAAGAGGCAAAAATCCGCGCCGAAGTTTCTCACATCAAGCTCTCCGGCCCCACCGCGTGGGGCAAGGCCGCCGAGGTGCTCGCCGTGCTCGACAAAGCACGCGCCGAGGGTTTGCAGATCACGCACGATCAATACGCCTACACTGCTTCCAGCACCGGCCTGCGCCAGACTTTGCCCGACAGCGCTTTGGAAGGCGAACGCGAGGATTACATCGCTCGCATCGCTGATCCGAAGCAGAAGGCCGCGATCATCGCCCAGATGGCCGAGATGCGCGCACGTCAGGGTCGCAAGGATTACAGCTACGCCGTGATCGCCCGCTGCAAGTCCGATCCCACGCTCAACGGCAAGACGATTCCTGAAGCCGCGAAGATGAAACGCGGTGCCGACAGCCTGGATGATCAAATCGAGTTCATCCTCGATCTTGAGGCCCAGGGCGGGGCCAGCGCCATTTTCCACGGCATGAACGAGGATGACTTGCAGGCATTCCTGAAGCATCCGCTCACCATGATCGCCAGCGACGGTGGTCCGCGTCGCCTCGGCGAGGATGTGCCGCATCCGCGCAGCTACGGCAACAACGCGCGCGTGCTGGGCCGCTACGTCCGCGAGTTAAAGCTGCTCAGCATTGAGGAAGCTGTGCGTCGCATGACCTCGCTGCCAGCGCAGACCTTTCGCCTTAAAGATCGCGGTCAGCTCAAAGTGGGGGCCTTTGCTGACATCGTGATCTTCGATCCCGCCAAAGTGACCGATCCCTCCACCTTCAACGACCCGCATCATCACGCCGAAGGCTTCAGCGATGTCATCGTGAACGGCGGCGTGGTGATTCGTGATGGCAAACTCACCGAAGTGCGCAGCGGCGGTCCCTTGCGGCTCAAAGAGCCTTGAGAACCCACTCGCCCATGCCTTTCGCGTCTTGATCACTGACCACAGCTTCCGCCTGGCATTCCTCGGGTGAAAAATCACCACGCCGGGCGATGCGTCCGGCCTTCCAGACGTGAACCTCACGCGGATACGGCCCGACCTTGCGTGGATCGCTCCAAGTATGGATGCCGAGAGTGCGCGGATTGACGGCGGCGGCGATGTGCATGGGACCGCTATCGACGCTGATGCAGAATTTCGCCTGCCGCATGATCCAGATCAGCTCGGGCAGAGAGGTACGGTGGCTCCAGTCGTGAAGGTGTGCGCCTGTGGGGCGTGTTTTGTCGTCCGTCATACCGACGAGCACAACGGGATGCGGTGCCAGTGAGTCGCAAAGCGCCTGCAAGGCCAAGTTCGAGAGCGATTTGCCCTCTCCCCTCGACCACGGATGCAGCGCGATGAATCCAGGCAGTGATTCCGGCCAGCCTGCGGGCGGTGTGCCGGGCGTGAGTTCAAAGGTGATGTCTTCAGGCTCGATCTGGATGCCCAGGGCACGCGGCAGTTCCAGGTAGCGATCCACCGCATGCGCTCCGGCATCGACGGGCACGGTGTGGTTGTAAAACCAGCGCGCACCTTCACGCGCATCCGAAAGGCCAACGACGGACCGCGATCCACGCCAACTGCTCGCGAGGCCGCTGCGCAGCAGGCCTTGAAAATCGAGCACGATCTCCGGTTCCTCACGCGGCAGGCACATCCAGGTGCGCCGCCAGTTCCAGAAACGTAGCAGACCGGCAAGGCCGCGAAACGTTTTGCGAGGGAACGGGATGACCTCGTCAATTAACGGGCTGCCTTGCAGGATCGGCATCCATTCGGTGTTGGCGAGCCAGCGGATCTTCAGATGCGGCTGCGCTTCACGCAGCGCCTTCACGGCGGGCAGAGTGTGGACGATGTCGCCGAGGGAGCTTGGCTTGATCATGATTGCACTGCGAAAATCGCGGAGGCTTGGCAGTGCGGCGGGCATGTGGAGGAAAAGGTCAAGGGATGGTCAAGGAGTCAAGCTGCGGTCAAGACGGTGCGCGGTTTGCCATAACGATCTCTTGACCTCTTGACGGCGCAGCCTTGACCTGCTCCTGACACCTCATTTCCCCAAGGCAAGACGATCGGCAAGCAGCGAAGGCAGACCCGCGGCCCGGATTTTCGCCTGCGCGGTTTCGATGTCGTATTCGAGACGGCGGATCGTGATGGTCTGCGCCTGGACGTCGTAGATGGCGTAGGCGGCGCGCCAGTCACCGTCGCGCGGCTGACCGACGCTGCCGACGTTGACGAAATACTTCACGCCGCGCTGGATGATGACATCGGTGCCACGGGCGGCGCGGACGGCGTCGTCCTTTTCAAAAATGCGCGGCACATGGGTGTGACCGTAGAAGCAGACCTGGGTGAACTGGTAGCTGAAGCTGGCCATCGCGTCGAAGCGGTTGGTCACATAGCCCCAGTTGCCGGGGGAATCGAGCGTGGCGTGGACGATGGTGAAATCACGCACCTGGCGCACGAGCTTCAGGTCGCGCAGCCACTGGCGCTGCTCCTCGCTGAGCTGCTGACGGGTCCAGAGCAGGGCGTTCTGGGCCAGCGGGTTCAGTTCTTCGAGGTTGCTCTCGCTGGCCGCGCCCTCATCGTGGTTCCCACGCACCACTGGGCAGCCCAGATCCTGCACGCTTTGCAGGCACTCCACCGGATTGGCCGCATAGCCGACGATGTCGCCCAAGCAGACGTAGTTGGAACAACCCTGTTCCTGGGCGTCCCACAGAACGGTCTGCAGGGCTTCCAGGTTGGCGTGAATGTCTCCGAAAATGGCAAATTTCATCGTCTAGGTTGGTCGGCGATACCCCATCTTCGGGACATGCGCAGGGAAATCAAGCATTTCGGCATCCGAAGCCGCCGCACAGCGTCAACGCAGTCCCCCGCAGACTTGTTTCCACAAACGAACGGGGCGGATCACCCGATCCGCCCCGTTGCATTTGAGAAGGTACCAACAGCCAGAAGGAACACCTCTTTGAAATCTGCGACTGAACCGTCTCCGGTTCGTTGTCTGATGGTATTCTTGCACAACTCAAAAACGATGCGTCAGACGCTCGTAAATGAGTTGTAAGCAGGTTGTAAAATCCACCCCGCTGGCAGGCGATGCCTCAATTCGGCAGCCCACGCGATGTATTGGCGCACGGGGTCATTTCAAAGGAAACCGCGAGCAATCTCGCTGAAACAGCAGCGCACCCAGCGGCAGCATGAAGAACCAGAGCATCCGGCCGCCGCTGAATCGCAGACTGCGGCACTGTTCGGAAATGGCCTGGCTGCTGAGGAAGCCAAAGCGGCTGTACTGTACCGCCGCACGCAGCAGACGCAGCGGCGCGTGGAAAAACCAGCCGCTCTCCAGATCCAGCACCATCTTGAACATGAGGCGATGACCGACGGCGTTCGTGCGCGGATCAGAGCGCCCATGGACGAGCGAGGGCGCGTCCATCCAGTAAATACGCAGTTCCTCGTTGATGTGGCGGGTCTTGAACTGCTGCGACACCTGGCACCAGATGAAGGACTCGGGGATGAAATTTCCCGGCACGTCCTCAGGATACGGAAAGCGCCTCACGACATCGAGCCGGAGGAAACCCCAGTGCTCCCCAAACACCTTGTGGCGGTACTCCAGCTCTGCGGCGGAGCAGTCCAGCGGATCGGCGGGGAACCGCGTGCCGACCAGCACCCCGTTTTGATCCCGGCACAGGCCGGTGATGCCGGAGAAGCCCTCGCGCTGATCCATCGGGATGTTTTCCCAATGATGCTTCAAGCGCTCAAGCGCCTGCGGCACGCAGCCGTCGTCGGAGTCGAGCTTGAGCCAGAATTGGCCGCGAGATTCGGTCAGCGAAAGGTTGTGCGCGTGGTGCGCGCCGTGATGCGGCATGGGCAGGTAGCGCACGGGAAAGCCAGCCTCGCTTTGATAGCGCCGCATCAGCTCCGCCGTGTCGTCGGTGGAGCCGTCGTCGATCACCAGCCACTCGAAATCCCGGCAGGTCTGCGCCTGCAAACTCTCGAACACACGAGGCAGTGTGTGAGCGCGGTTGAAGGTGGGGGTGTAAACCGTGAAGAGCGGCATGACGTCAGAAACCAGCCCCTGCATTCTGTCCCGAGGCACCAAGGACGCAAACACCGTTCAATACGCGTTGTCGCGCTTGAAGAAAGTCAGCAGCATGATCTGAAGATCGAGCCAGAGGCTCCAGTTTTCGAGATACCACAGGTCGCACTGGATGCGCTCGCTGAGATCGGTGTCGCCACGCAGGCCGTTCACCTGCGCCCAGCCGGTCATGCCGGGCTTGGAATGATGACGCGCGTTGTAATGCGGGATCTGATGTTTGAAATCAGCGATCAGCTCCGGGCGCTCGGGACGCGGGCCGACGAGGCTCATCTCTCCCTTCAGCACATTCCAGAACTGCGGCAGCTCGTCGATGTTCCACTTCCGCATGAAGGCCCCCACCCGCAGGCGGCGCGGATCGTCTTTGACGCACCATTGCGCACCCGTGGCCTGCTCGGCGTTGAGCTTCATGGAGCGGATCTTGATGATGTCGAAGGGCACGCCGTTCACGCCCCAGCGGCGCTGGCGGTAAAACACAGGACCGCGTGACTCCAGCCACACGAGGGCGCTGAAAAGGGAGACGATGGGAGCGCTGACCAGCAGACCCACCGTGGCGCCGAAGATGTCGAGGGCCCGCTTGGCGATGACGTTCACCGTGCTGTCCAGCGGCAGCCGTGTGACGCCGAGCACTGGCGTGCCAGCGATGGTTTCCAGCGTCAAACCGGAGACAAAGACGCGGAAGCAGGATGGGATGACCTTGAACTGGATCATCTCCCGTTCGCAAAGGTTTGCCAGGGCCACCATCTGCTCACGCGGCCCGTGCAGATCGGCCACCACGACCATGTCCGTGGCATGCGTGGCCACGAGGTGCTCCACCTCGTCCAGACGGCCCAGGCAGGGAAAAGTTTTATCCTTCGGCTGGAGATCATCGGCACTGCTCGTCCTGACCCAGCCGAGGATGTCATAGGCGCAGGCGTGGTCGCGCTTGAGCGTCTTCCACAGGCTCAGGGCCTCCTCGTTCCAGCCCACAAACAACGCCCGCTGCCGCAGCGCCTCGACGCGGCCCGGCGCGCGCAGGAAATTGAGGAACAGCATCCGCCATCCTAGCAGCAGCAGCAACGCGGTCGCGCCGTTCAGCATCACATACACACGAGAGATGCTGGGTTGCAGTTTCAGCGCCAGAGTGATGGCCAGAAAGCCCGCCGTCCAGATCAGCACGGCCTTCGCGATTTTGGAGGAGATCCAGCGGCTGCGCAGCAGCACGTTTTGGTGGTAAATATCCTGCCAGCCCAGCACCAGCACCAGCGTGAGGCTGCCCAATGCCATGTGACCACCATACTGGCGGAAGGTCATGGCGTCGAAGTTGCCGTAATCCCGCAGGACCGTGTGAAACCGCAGCCAGTAGGCCAGATAGGCCGCCATCACGGCCATGATCAAATCTCCCAGAATGCTGATGAGCACCCAGAAGTGCGGTGAAACCTGCTCCTTCTCCCGCCACGCGCGCCGCGCCTCCAAGGCCTGCAACGCGCCGGGCGCGTTAAGGAGACTGGCACTGGGGTTGGTGATGTTCATGCTGTGGCTGGCTTGTTAATAATTGAAATTATATTCATTATAACCCAAGCGGCAAGACAATATTATGACAATTATCTTAGATTTGGTGGATCCGATCAATGGAGAGGCTCATTTTTGAGAAAACCTGCCATTTCAGGTCGGCCAATCACCAAAACGGTAACTATTCATGAGTCCCCTTTATTCGTGCTCATTCGCGGATATTCGCGATCATTCGCGCGTTGAGAACTGAGCGAATTTAAGACTCTGGGCAGGAGGCTGCATAGTTACGAAAAACAACCCGCATGGGAGTCTCGAACTCCAGCACGCGGGTTGTGCTCCACATACCAACTGCCACTCAAAAGGTCATCTTCACACCGGCCACGATCCCTCGCCCCGGCAGTGGCAGGCGCTCCTTCAGGATGGAAGTGTGCTCGCGGGCATCCTCGTTCGTTAGGTTCATGCCTTTGACATAAAAATCGACTGTCCTCGGCCCCTGCACCAGGCGGTAGCTGAGAGCCAGATTCACCAGGAAATAGCTGTCCGTGCCGAATTCGTTGGCCGCCACGCGATCCTGCGGGGCTGCGTAAATGCCCTCCAGCCGCGCTCCAAATGGTCCGCGCTCCAAAATCAACGCGCTGGAGAGATGGAACGGTGGAATGCGCGGCAGCGAGGTGCCCGTGCTGCCATCCCGTGCCCGCACGGCGTCCGCCTTGAACTCCAGGTGCAGATTGGTGTCCGCCTGCTTGGGGTCTTCTGTAACCGGGTGCAGCAGATGGAAGGTCGTCTCCAATTCTGCTCCGAGGAACTCCGCGTCCACAGCGCGGTAGTTGAACTGCGGCGTGTCGGGGATGAGGTCGTCATCCGTGTCCACCATGAACCCGGCGGGAAACAGGCCGATGAAGCCGCTGTACCGGCTGTAGTAGCCGCCCACGCTGCCCGTGACCCAGCCGGTGCGCTTGCGCAGGTTCAAATCGAAGCTCACCGAATTTTCCACGCCCAGACCAAAGTCACCCACTTCGAAGGTGTTCGTCGCCACATGATTGCCGTTCGCAAACAGCTCCTGATAAGTCGGAGCACGCTCCGCGTAGGTGATCGTGAAAGCGGCGGAGTATTCCTCATTCGGAGTGTAAACAAAGCCCACCGAGCCGCTCAGATTGTCAAACTCACGCCCGCGAGAGGGACCGAAGACAGGATTGTTGCGGGACTGGGTCTCGATGTGGTCATAGCGCCCGCCAAACTGAAAACTCAGCGGTCCACGCGTGATGTCCTCAAAGAAAAACAGCGAGTTTGACTCCGTCAACGTGGGTGGAATGAACGCCTCCCCACCGGCCACGAAAAAGTCGCTGCGCTCCGACTGGAAGCCGATCACGCCCTCCATGCCCGCGACCTTCTCGTGCTTCAGCTCCAAGCGGAAATCATAGCCGTCGTTTTTGAAGACGGTGTTGTCCATGCCGTCCTCGAACTCGACGTGCTCATAGTCAGACCAAGCAAAGCGGTAGCTGATCTCCTTGATCTTCGGCAGCGGCTTGTAGAAAGCGCCGCGCACATCCAGGCGCGTCTGGTTCATGTCGATGAACACCGACGGCTCCGCTGGCGATCCGTAGTTCGTGTGAAACTCCGTCCACGAGAAACCGATGAAACCTCCGTCCCACACATAGCTCAGGCCGCCGGAAAGCCCCTCGGCGCGCAAATTGCTGTTCGGCGCGATCTTGTTCGGTTCAGGCGTCCCCGCTGGCAGAGGATTGCGCTCCTGCTCGCCCACCGTGCGCAGATTTCCAGGCACCCGGAAATCCTCCGCCGCCCGTGTGAACGCCTCGATGTGAAACGCCAGCCCCTTCCAGCCGCCTTCCAGCATGAAATTCGACTGGTAGCCTTGATCCACCGAGGAAAACCGCCCGCCCATCGAGCCACGCAGCGTGCCATCGAGCTTTTCATCCACGATGCGCCCGTCAATCGCGTTCACCACACCGCCGATGGCGTTTGAGCCATAGAGCAGCGTCGCCGGGCCGCGCACCACCTCCACCGACTTCAAATTCGACGGCTCAAAGCTCAGCGCATGGTCAGGACTCGTCGCCGAGGCGTCCATCGTGTTCATCCCGTTCTGCAAAATGCGCACCCGGTCCCCATCCAGACCTCGAATGATCGGCCGGCTCGACGCCGGGCCGAAGTACGAGCTGCTCACCCCCGGCATCCGCGCCAGCGTCTGCCCCAAAGTCGGCTCAATCGCCAGATTCAAATTCTGCCCGCCCAAAATCGACGCTGCCTGCGCCTGCTGATACAGCGGTCGGTCCAGCGGGGCCGAAATCACAATCTCATCGAGCGAAATGACCTCCTCATCGTCATGCGCATGCGCCGGATCATGCCGCTGCTGGGCGGATGAAGAGATGGCTGAAAGGCCAAAGGCAACCGTGAGCAGGAAAAGTCGCGCGAATGGAGTCTGGACGTGTGTTTTCATCAGGTCGCGGTGTTAATGCAACCGTGTTACAAGTGCAAATAAATTGTTTTAGCAGTCAAGGTGCAGGCTTATTGCGCCGGAACCACTCCAGCAGGCCGCGTTTAGCAGGCTTGGCCGAGACGTCATTTTCAACAGGAAGCGCCTTGGGGGCTTGCGGCGCGGGCAGGTGATCGCGCAGACGGTCGTGGATGTGCTGTTGCGTGGCCAGCGTTTCGAGTCCGTTCACGTCGTTGTCCTCCAGCAGCTTCTTCGATGCCTGCGCTCCGCCTTCGTTGGCATCGATGACTTGCGGGGAGATCATCAGGATGAGTTCTTCCCGCGCCTTGGTGTCGTCCACGCGGCGGAAGAGCGTGCCGAGGAGCGGGATGTTGCCTAGCAAAGGCACCTGTGAGCGAGTGTCGGTGAAGTTCGTGTCAATGAGGCCGCCGATGACGACGGGAACCCGGTCACGGGCCACGACGGAGCCACTAACGGTGCGGGACTGCACGGTATCCACAGTCTGCCGGGTGAAGCTGTTGTTACCGCTCGGCACGAGCAAAGGGGAACCGTTCAGATTGATGCTGGAGTTCTCTTGAACGAGTCGCAGCATGACGGTCTTGTCGGCGTTGATGTTGGGCGTGATGAGCAGCGTGGTGCCGACCGGGCGGAAGTCGATGTCGGTGCTGGGGCCAGTGGTGACGGTGCCGCCCGCGGTTGCCACGATGGTCCCGCCGTTGAAGCTACGGTTCAGCGGGCGCTCCTCGCCGATGAAGAGGCGGCTGACCTCATTGTTGGCGATGAGCAGCGTGGGCGTGGAGACGACGCGCACCTGGCCTTTCTGCTCAAGCACCTGGATGCGGGCGCTGAAGTTCTTGCTGGCAAAGCGGAAGCTCAAATCGCCGGCCACCGCAGGATTGGCCCCGAATCCGGCTTGGAAGCGTCCGTTGTCGAAAAGGTAATCGACGGCGCTGCGGTAGCCCTGGTCCATGCGCACGCGGAGGATTTTGACCTCCAAAAGCACGGTCTGAGTCGGGACATCAATACTCGTGATGAGTTCTTTGATCTGCGACATCGCGCGGCTGTCGCCCGTGCGGACGATGACCTTGTTCAGCCGTTGAATGACGGTGACGAAGATGTTCACGCGGTCGTCGAGCAGTTTCTCGGCGGTGTCGGCGCGGTCTTCGAGCGTTTGAATTTCCTCCGCCGTGAGGTTTTCCACGCGCTGGGGTTCGATGGGCTGGTTGTTGTTTGAATTGTTGTTTCCGAAGTTTTGGAAGCCGCCCAGTCCGCCGCGTCCGCCGAAGCCACCGAGCCCAACTCCTAGCCCGCCCCCCAAACCACCGCCTATCCCGCCTGCGGCGTTGTTGCGCTGCCCCGTGCCTCCCAAATTCTGACTGCGGCCATCGACGATGTCGAAGCGCTGGAAGCGCTGCTGCAGTTCCATGGTGGCCTGGAAGTCCTGCATGAAGTTGCTCTGATTCATGCGCACCCGCGAGCCGTAGAGATCCTGGATGGCTCGACCGATGTCGTTCGCGTTCGGGAAACGCAGGTCGAAGACCTCCGTCAGCTCTTCCTGGAAGCTGCCGAGGTCGCGCTTGTACTCCTCCGGCGTGTGGATGCGGATGATGCCGCTTTTGTCATCCTCGCGGAACCACAGATTGTGGGAACGGCACAGCGCCTCCACGGCGTCACGGGCCTGCACTTGCGTGAGATAAAGACTGACGATGGTTTGGCCAGCCTCGACTGAGCTGACGACGTTCAGCCCGCCAGCCTCGGACAAGATGCGCGCAGCATCGGAGAGCGGCACCTGGCGCAGGTCGATGACCTCCATACGGCCGGTCTGGGCCTGCACGTTGATGGCGAGGAGGGAGAGCAGGAGAAAAAGGAGGCGTTTCATTGCAGGCGGAGGGTTTGTTTGAGCGGCAGGACCTCGATGGTGGCGCTTTCTTTGTTCAACTCGGTGAGCTGGAGGCTGAGGTGGCTGAATTCGCCGGAAAGACTGAGCGTGCCGCCTTGCTTGAGCGCGAGCACCTGCTTGTTCACCTCGATGATGACGAGTCCCTGGCCGGTTTGATTGATGATCTTGCCGCGCATGAGGATGGTAGGCAGGGCTTTGCTGTTCTGCTGGCCGCCCGCACCTGCCATGAGAAGCTGCTGAAGGGCGGCGTCCGGCACGGTGGGATCGACCGGCGGTTTGGGCGGCTCCGGCGGTGACTGCGCGGCGGCGTTCAGCGCCAGCAGCAGTAGGAGGGTGAGCAGGTGTTTCATAGGCATGGAAAAGGTTCAGCGGATGTTGTTGCCGGGGCCGGTGGCGGCGAAGAGGGCCATGAAGAACGAGAGGTACACATAGCCAACGATGCTGCCGACAATGATGATGACCGCAGGCTCGATCAGCGCGGTGAGGCGGCGGATCATGCGCTCAAGCTGCGCCTCATGAAAACGCGCCACCTCGTCCAGCACGTTGTCCAGCGTGCCGGAGGACTCTCCCACGGTGATCATGCGCGGCAGCATGGGCATGAAGCCATGGGGCTGCTCCAGATGACGGCCCAGCGGCTCGCCTTGCAGCACGCGCTCACGCGCCGCGCCGATGATGGCCGAGAGTCTGCGGTTGCCGATCAAGTTTTCACACACACGCAGCCCTTCCAGAATGGTCACGCCGCTCGTCAGCAGCACGGAAAAGCTGCTGGCGAAGAGAGCGGTGCCGCCGGTGCGCAGCGCTTTGCCGAGCAGCGGCAGGCGCAGCGCGGCGCGGTCGATCAGCGCACGTCCCGGCGGCCAGAAAAACACCAGCACCAGCGCAAACAGCAGAGTGACGACGCCAATGACCGCCGTGAGGCCGTGCATCTGCGTCCACTCGCCGAGATCGACGAGCCGCTGCGTCATGGGCGGCAGCTTTTTGCCCAGCGCACGCAAAAAAACCTGCATCTTCGGCAGCACGCTGATGATCATGAAGACCGCGAGGCCCATGGCCACGAGGAACACGATGGCGGGATACATCAGCGTCGTGATCAGCCCGGCGCGCAGGGTGCGCTTCTTTTCCAAGGCTGCCGCGGCACGCTCCAGCACGGGTGCGAGGTGGCCGGTCTGCTCGCCGACGCTGACGAGTTGCACCACGATGCGGCTGAAGCAGGCATGGCGTGCGATGGCATCAGCCAGCGACGCCCCGTTTTCGATGTCGATGATGACCTGCTCCCACACGCGGCGCAGGCGACCGCGCTCGGCCTGTTCGGCGACCAGGCGCAGGGCGCTCAGCAGCGTCAGACCACTGCGCAGCAGCGTGGAGAGCTGGTAGAGGCTCACCTCGATGTCGAGCGAGCGAATCCACAGCCAGGTTGAGGGACTCAGCGAGAAGTCTGCGCCGCCGCTCCGGCTCGTGTTTTCTTCAATACCGAGCACCAGCCAGCCGCGTGTGCGCAGTTCCGCGGCGGCGGCGGAGCTGGACGAGGACTCCAGCTCACCCTGAAGACGGGCGCCGGAGGCATCGCGGGCGGTGTAGGTGAAGGCGGGCATGATTTAGAAAAAGCGAGTTACCAGACCGTCACCGCGCCACGCACGTCCTCCAGTGTGACCACCCCGGCGCTGAGTTTCTCCGCCGCGTCCTGCACCAGCAGCGGCAGGCCGCGCAGACGCATGTGCTCGACCATTTCAGCCTCACCGGCGCCTTCCGTGATGAGGCGCGACCATTCCTCATCCATGGGCAGCATCTCAAACAAACCCACGCGTCCCGCATAACCACGTCCGGCGCAGTAAAGACAGCCCTGCGGGCGAAAATGCGATGTGCCGGCGAGCTGGGGTGCGGCGAGGAAAGCGATGTCCTCCGGTCGCAACGGCTCCGGCGTGATGCAGCGGGAGCAGCACTTCCGCACCAGTCGCTGCGCCACCGCGAGGCGCAGCGTGGAGGCGATGAGGAAGCGCTCCACGCCCATCTCCGCCAGACGCACGACCGCCCCGGCGGCGGAATTCGTGTGCAGCGTGGAAAAGACCAGATGGCCCGTCAAAGCGGCCTTGATGGCGATGTCCGCCGTCTCGCGGTCGCGGATTTCGCCGATCATCACGACATCGGGGTCATGCCGCAGCAGGCTGCGCAGGGCGCTGGAAAAGCTGACCTTGTCCGCGCTGTCCACCTCCACCTGCACGATGCCGGGAATCTCGTTTTCGACCGGATCTTCGACGGTGATGACATTCAGCGCCTCGGCGGCGATCAGCTCGCGGATGGCCGCATAAAGCGTGGTCGTTTTGCCGGAACCCGTGGGGCCGGTGAGCAGAATGAGGCCGTGCGGCTTGCTGATGGCGGTGCTGAACATGCCGTGGTGCGTCGGGCTCATGCCGAGCGCACCGAGGGAGAAGCGGCTGCTGTCCACGGCCATGAGGCGCAGTGTCATGCGCTCGCCATGACGTGCGGGCAGCGTGGCCACGCGCACATCCACCACCTGGCCGCGTGCGCCGCCCTCGCTGTGACGGAAGGAACCGTCCTGCGGCGAGCGCTTTTCGGCGATGTTGAGGCCCGCGATGATCTTGAAGCGGTTCAACAGCGCCGCGTGCAGGCTCATCGGCAGTCGGAAGGCATCTTCGAGAGCACCATCCACACGCAGACGCACGCGCAGCTCCTTTTCACCTGGGTCAAAATGAATGTCCGAGGCCTGGCGCAGCATCGCCGCACGCAGGATGTCATTGGCGAGCTGGCGTGCATCGGCCTCCACCTCGTCACCGCTGGTCACGGCGATGGTTTGACCGCGTTCTGTGTAGCGGGCCAGTGTTCCGGCACCGCCCTGCGAAGATTCACGATACTGGCGATCCAGCGCCCGACCGAGCGATGCAGGTTCCGCCTGCACCGTACGAATCGGATGATCAAAGTAGCGCTGCAAGGTGCGCAGCGAGGCCTCATCCTCCGCGATCTGGCAGGCCAGCCACACGCAGCCCTCATGCACCGCGAAGGGCAGCAGCCGACGACGCAGCGCGATGGAGGACGGCAGCCGCAGAGCCTGCACGGCATCGATGCGCACGGCATCGAGATCCAGCAGCGTGGCGGCTGGAGCAGCGGCAGGTCTGGCGGGCGCGGCGATCATGATTTCAACGGGCTGGCGGCACGCTGGCGGAGACGTGCGGCACGTTCAAAAACCTGGCCGGGATGGCGTGAGAGAGCGTTCACGCTCTGCTCGCTGATTTCTCCGCGCACAAAAAGCTCCGCGAGGCTCTGCTCCATCGTCTGCATGCCCTGCTGGCCGCCGGATTCCATGGCGGAGTAAATGAGATTGCTCTTCCCACTGGCGACGAGATTGGCCACCGCGCCTGTGACCGTCAGCACCTCCGCCGCCAGCACGCGTCGTCCGCGTGTGGTGATGCCATCGGCCTGCTGGCGTGCCGCCGGGCCGTCCGCCACGAGCAAATGCTGCGCCACCACGGCACGAAGCACCAGCGCGAGCTGCCGCCGGATGCCGTCCTGCTCTCCGGCGGGAAACACGGCCACCATGCGCTCGATCGCCCCCACGCAATCGCCCGCATGCACGGTTGTGAAAACGAGGTGCCCCGTCTCCGCCGCGGTGATGGCGGTGCGGATGGTGTTCAGGTCACGGATTTCGCCCACGAGGATCACATCCGGGTCCTGCCGCATGGCGGAGACCAGCGCGTCATTGAAGCTCGGCGTGTCGATGCCGAGCTGGCGCTGGTTCACGAGAGCCAGCTTGGACACATGCACATACTCGACCGGATCTTCGATCGTGATGATGTGACAGCGGCGCTGGCGGTTGATCTGATCCAGCAGCGTGGCCAGCGTCGTCGTCTTGCCGGAGCCGGTGGGTCCGGCGATGACCACCAGACCATGCTGCTGGCGACAAAGTTGATGCAACGATTCCGGCAGGCCGAGTTCCTTCAGCGGGCGGAATTGATCATCCAGCCGCCGCAGCGCGATGTTCAGCAGCCCCTGGCGCTGATACACGTTCAAACGGAAGCGCACGCCGCGGGCGCTGGTCAAAGCACCATCGTAGGAGCCGCAGGCACGGACGAGCGGCGCGTCCGCTGCCACGCCCGTGACCTCTCGCACCCAGGCCGCCACTTGCTCGTGCGTGATGGGCAAAAACTCCGCGTCTGCCGCCAGCACGCCCTGCACGCGAAAATACGGCGGCTCCCCGCTGGCGATGTGCAGATCCGACGCGCCGAGATCGAGACAACGCGAAAGCAGTGTCTCCAACGGCAGAGTCTGGGCAGGCGCAGGATTCATCGAATTCAAAGGCGGAGGTGGAGCGTCCATTCGTGAACCGAGTTTCCCTGCGCGGACTCCTGCATGGTCAGGCCAAGCGGAAAGCAGGTGAGATCCGCCACCTCAGGCATGGCTTGCAGGGTGGCCTGCACTCCCGGCCAGGTGCCGAGGAAACGAATGGCCCACACCGGGCTGCTGGTGGCATTGGGCGCGGCTCCGCGACGACTGGCGGGCGCGATGGCCCCCGCCGCACCCGCCGGCCCCTCCTCCACCACGACGAGGCCGTGCTTCAGCAGCAGATCACCCAGTTGAGTGACGGATCTGGCGCGTTGCAGCGCATCACCGCCCTGCTTCAGCGCTTCGGACTCGCGCTTCACCTTTTCCAGATCCTGCTTCAGTCGTGTGAGATCAGCGGAAAGCGCCGCCGTGCTGGCCACACCGCTGCCTGCTTGTTTCCGCGCCTGCTCGAGCTGCGTTCTCGCCTTGGACAAAGCGGAGTTGTGGCCGGGATTGATGAACACGGCGTAAATCATGAGCACCAGCGCACCGGGGAGAACCAGCAGCAGCAGACGATCACGAGCGCTGAGAGGAGGACGTTTGGGCGGCTTCATGGTTTGGCGGCGGAGGTGGAGGCGTCCATGCGCAGGTGGATCTCAAAGCTCCACACAGGCGTGCTTCCGGCGAGCTGTGCCTGGGTGCGGGCGGGCTGCACCGTCCAGCCGAGCGGTTGCAGCCGTGCGCCGACTTTTTGCGAGAACTGCGCGGCAAGATTTTCCTCCGCGCACCAGCCGGTGAGTGTCGTCTCCATCACTGGCGGCTTGCCCGGCGCGGGCTGGGTGACATTGGCCGGAGCGCTCAGGGCGCGCACCAGCACACCGCCCGGTTTTTCCAGCGCCAGCGCCTCCAGCATCGCGCCGAAGCCGCGCAAGGTCTGGCTGTGCTGCTCCAGCGCTGCCTCGTGGTCTGCGCGGGCTTTTTTCAGCTCCTGAGACACGCTTTGCACCTCGCCACGCAGGCGACCGGACTCGGCGAGCTTCTTGGCCGCGTCTTGCGCGGAGTTGAGCTGGTGTTCCGTCCACCACCAGTTCCCAGCGCACAAAAGCAGCGCCAGACCGGTGGCAAAACCGCACAGCAGCACGCGGCGGGCGGTGCTCATCGGGCGTGCCGGAGGATGCAGCACCGGCAGCGGCACTGGTGACTGATCCAAGGCGCTCAACCAGCCGCTGAACCAGCCTTGCAGTGTTTCCGCGTCTTGCAGGCTGCGCACCGTGGCCCCGCTGGCGTTTAAGCCGCTGCGCGTCGTCCACACCTCGCGCGGCAGTTTTCCTGCCTCGGCTTCAGGCGCGGGAAAACGCGCCAGCAGCATGTCCAGGCCGCCGGAAAGCTCCGCCGGCAGGATGTCCAGCATGGCCGCGCCGCGATGACGCTGCCGCAGGAACAGCAGATCGTCCCAAACCTCCATGACCTCCGCGTTCGAGGCGTTTTCGCCCGTCAAAACCATGCCGCCGGGATGTGCCAGGCCCGCGAGCTGCGCCCCGTGCCGCAGCAACTCCGCGTCCACCTCCTGGCGCAGTCTTTCGCTCACCTGCGTGACCCACCAGGTCTCCGCCACGCTGTCGCCGCCCAGTCGGCGGGCCACCGTCAAACTGCTGCCCGCAGGCACGCCCGTCAGCGCCTCGGCCTCAAAGGCCAGTGCCGTGAAGCGCTCCTGCTCGCTCACGCCTTGCAGGCGGTTCGCCGAGACCTCGACGATGGCCGTGACCGCCGCCGTGGACAGCACCCACACCTTCCGCGCCCGCGCTTTGACCAGTCCCAGCGCCGCCAACGTCAAAGACCCCGCATCCGCCGCCCCCGGCGGTGCCACCGCCTTCCCCAACGCCACCAAGCGCCCCCGCGCGTCAAAATCGCCGCGTGCCACGAAACCCGGAGTGATAAGCAGCAGGGTGCGGGTCATGGGAGGTTGATAAATAGTGATCGAACATTCGCCCCCGGTCGGATCGTCAGATAGGCCACCACACTTTGGCCTTTTGTAGCGCTCGGGGCACCAGTGGTGTTTGCATATGAAGCAGGAAGCGTGGCGTGGTAGTAAGCCCGCATAGCACGCGGACCAACCGTTGGGATCGGAGTGCCGGTTGGCGATCCTGCCGCAAAAGTGGCAGTGAAAGCCCAAGTCGAGGCATCTGTGACCGCCTCTGGGGAAGTAAACGTGGCAACGAAAAGACGGCCGTTGTCCCCGTTGGGTGTGAAGAAGCGAACGGCCACATTCACTGTCGAATTCAGAGGTAGATTTCCTCCGGCACTGCGCACTGTCACTGGCACCCTAATCTCCGTGGCCTGATAGTCCGTGTCCTGGATAACTTCCATGACATCGGCATTGTACGAACCCACCGCACCGCCAGGCTCATCGTCTTGTCCGAAAGAAATCACCTGCGCAATTTCATCGGTCGTGACGGCGACGGGTGTTCCGGCAAGAGTGTTGAGACGTGCATGTGGATAGCCGGTCACGACTCCTAGAGGCGTGACTAATTCCAACCCCCAGCCGTCGCGAACAACCAAATTCCCTGGCGCGAGCTGGAGATAAGGCCCGCGCCAGCCGATGCCCAGAACAACATCCGGGTCCTCCTCATCTGCGGCGACAGAACCTGTGGGAACATCAATGTTCAAGGCTATCGCAGGAAGCGTGGCATAAGGCTGCATCGACGTGGTGTTTTGCAAAAGCTCGCCAAGGGTAAAGATCGTCCCGCCACCCGGAGCCGGCTCGGATAAAGCGCGCGGCAGACGGCCCATGTCTGCTACGAAACCGGAGCGCAGAGGTGTGCCGTCAGTGTCCATCATGTTCGGCTGCCCGATGATCGCCTCACGGATGTTTTCCAGTGTGCGCTGCGTGGCCTCGTATCGGGCCTGATCTGCGATGCCGCTGCTCGAGGTCAGCGCCACAGTGGACAGCACGGCGAGAATCGAAAGCACGACGAGCAGCTCTAGCAGCGTGAGACCACGCTGGTCGCTCCAAGCACGTTTTTGCAAGAGGTGGAATGTCATGGTCAGTCGGTCAGCAGGTTGAGCTCGATGTCGTCCGATGTGCTTAGGATGGCGTCCGCACCGGCTGAAAGGAGACGGATTTGCAGCGTTCCCGGGTCTTGAATCACGATAGGACGGCCCCAGCCGTCGAGAATGGCCGGATCATCCCTATCTCCATAGCCTAGATCAGCAAGCTGGTCTCCAAGCTGCGCCCCAGTAGGCTGAATGTAAGGGCCGCGCCAGCCGAGGCGTGTGTTGGGATCAAACGAATCAGTCCATCCAGCAGGAGGCGCGAACAACTCCGCGATGGTCTGCGGCAGTTCCGTCTCTTTGCCTCCCAGATCCTGCCAGAGGCCTGGCATGCTCTCATCTCCCATGATGGCAGCGCGGACACGCAGCAGCGTGGTTTCCGTGACGATTTCTTGCGGGCTTTTGCCTCGGCTGCCGAAAGGGCCGATTCGCAGATCATTCATGTGCGGCAGAACCACACCCGCCAGTGCCGCCAGAATGACGAGCACGACCAGCAGCTCGATCAACGTCAGCCCTGAGGCAAAACGGCGGTCGGCGCGGTGGTGGTGAATGTGCAGGTGGATGAGCATGGAATCGGGGTTCTCTGGAGTTCGTTGCCAAATCCGTCTGCGTTCGGATTCCTCTGTCCCCATTCCCTTGTCATGACAGCAAAGGACAGAGGAATGGGGACAGGGGAATGGCTAAAGCGCCGTGACGGGCCGGTTTTCGGCTCTCGTTTTGAAATGACCCCGCCCGGACAATCCGGGCGGGGCGGAAGGCAGCCCATGTGAAGCCGCCAGAGGCATCAAGCGATGCCGTGCGGATTACAGTTCGTTGGTTTCAAAGAACTCAGCGACGTGATCGGAGCTATTGGCGAGGCTGTCATCGTGGATGGACACCACTCCGACGAATTCAGCGCGATCAAGCGGATCAGAACCACCGGCACCGTCGTCTTCAGCCACCTTGTAAACTGCGGCGAAGCGGGCATAGCGATTCTCGGGATTTTCGCCAGGGCCTTCACCGAAGTGATAACCAGCCTCGTTGGCCGTGCGTCCGACGATTTCGCTGGCCTGACCAACACCGAAGGCGACGTAGATGTCGTCATCAAGAGCGGTCGGGCGGATGAGGCGGCGGACAGCGGCAGGAGTGACACTGGCAACGCGCAACGTGGCGGCAACAGCCGGTGTGACCACCGGTGTGGCGTAGTTATCGAAGGTGGCATGGTCAGGAGCCACTTCCAGAGAAGCAACAGTGGTGATGCCCACTGCGGTCAACGCACCAGCCGTGCCTGCGTCCAAAACGACTGTGTCGAGTTCAGGAGCGCCCCCGACATAGGTGTGCAAGGCTCCGGCGGCGGCCAGATTGTCCAGATTGGCAGGCTGTTTGAAATAGACCTGCTCGAACTCCTGGATGCGCTTGTTCACTTCCGTGATGTTGGTCGAGCCAGCGGCAGCGTGCGTGCGCACGAGCATGTTCGGCAACTGCGGGATGAGAATGCCAGCGAGGGCGATGAGGATGACGAGAACGACCAGCAGCTCGATGAGCGTGAGGCCTTTGTTGTTGGTGCGACGCGCGAGGCGTGTCGCGAGGATGTTGGATACCTTCATGTGTGTGTTTGGTTTGGTTGCGTTTTGAAGGGCTCCGGGTTCTAGGACCTCCGGCCTCGGGTTTTTTCCGGCGGTGAGGGCATCACCGCCTGAAACTGGGTGCCTCAGCCCGCCCCAGTGGGCGGATCAGGGCTGAAATGAATGCGAAACAACTCCTTGCTGCGTGGGCAGCGGATCTCGATGCAGCCGCCCCGGCGGACGAACAGCAGCTTCCCCGCCGAGGAGCGAAACTCGCCCTCCGCCAGCGGCGTGCGCAGCCCGTCCGACCGCTCGACAACGAGGGCGGCGCAAGGCGCGGCAGGAGTGGCTTCAGGAGGATTTTCACGAAGAGAGTTCAAGCTCGACAAGGCGGTTTGAGGTGAGGAGCTGGCAGGACTTTGAATAGTGCCGACACAGAGTAATGCAACTATTTTGCGTTAGAAATTCATGGGTTGGGCGGCTGTGTCGCTGTTCTCCGCGCAGCTCGGGCACACGCCGAAAAACTCCAACTCATGGCGCACGGCCTTCCACCCGGTCTTCCGCGCCAGATTTTCCTCCAGCACGCGCACTTCCTGCGGTGTCTCCACCTTTTCCAGGCCGCCGCAGCTCGTGCAGACGAGGTAATCCGGGGCTGGACCGGGCAACAAAAGCTGAAAGCACTGCGCCCGCTCCCCGAGATTCACGCGGCGGACCACGCCCGCCTGCTCCAGCTTCAGCATCAGGCGGTAAAGCGTCACCACATTGCGCTCCTGAAGGCTGGCGCAGGAAGACCACTCCGCCAGCGAGCGCGGACGCGGATCGGCGGCCATCTCCCGCAGCAGGCAGACAAGGGCATGGGTGCGCTTGAAGCCCCGCTCCAGCAAAGACGCCAAAATCCCAGCCGCAGCATCTTGCGCCTGGGAGGAGGATGGAGCGGAAGCTTGCGAGTTCATCATCAGTTCAGCAGAGATGGTAAAGAAGGAGCGGCCTGCTCCCGGCTCGGGCGGAAGGTTCTGGCACGCGGAACGCCGGGGCCTTGGGCGGCGAGGAGACGCAGCCAGCGCTCCGCCTCGGGCGCGGGCAGCCAACTCTGGCCCTTGGGCAGGCTGGCGAGCATGTTCCGGCACTCCACGCGGTAGCCCGGCCCCATCTGCCGCCGCACCCAAGCCTCGTAATCCGCCAGCCAGCCGGCAAAGGGCCGCGCCGCAGCCATGGCGTCGGCCGTATGATTTTGCAGCGCCTCGTTTTGGTAGCGCCCCGGCACCACCGGCTCGTGCAGGCGATGCGTGGTGATGCGGCCCCGGGTGCGCACAAAGAGAAAGCCCGGACGCGCACTGCCCGCCTGCGGATACCATCCGGCGCAGGCACCGTGCAGCTCGATCACGCCATCCTCGTGCCTCAGGCGGTAGCAGCTCGTGCCCTTGAGGCCTGGAGACTCGCGTTTCTCAAAACCATGCCGCAGCAGCAGGTTCCCGCCGCTCATCACATCCCGCCCCCAGAAAAACATCTGCTGCCGCAGCGCGGCGGCGAAGTCGGCCAGCAGCACCCGCTGCCTGGAAAGCGGCACTTCAGCCATCGCAGGCAAGCCCGGCGATTTCGAGGCCCGCCGGGAAGGAGTCAGCGTCTGTTGAGGCTTTGCTTTCATGCAATTGACTTGCGTTAAAACAGAACCACCTTAAACGCAACCTGTTTGCATAACATAAAGTCCACCTTTCCGAATGCGCGTCACCATCATCTCCGGCTTTCTCGGCTCCGGCAAAACCACGCTGCTGCGCCGCCTGCTGCGCGTGAGCGTGGAGCTTCGCCTGGGGGTGATCGTCAATGACATGAGCGAACTCGAAGTGGACGGCGATCTCCTGCGCGATCCTGAGAATCTGAACGAGGCGCGAGGAAACTTCGCCAGCATCCAGGCAGGAAGCATCAGCGGTGCGCAGCGTCCGGCCTTTGCCGCCGTGCTCGATGTCTGGCAAGGCCGGGATGACCTCGATCACATCGTCATCGAGACTTCCGGCAGCACGCATCCCTGGCCGCTGGTGGAGGAAATCAGCCAACGCCCCGGCCTGACGCTCGACACCTTCGTCACCCTGATCGATGCGAAGGCCTTCATGGAGGACTTTGGCGGCGGTCGCCTCATCCGCGAGCTTTCACACCCGCAGGCTCCGCTGATGATGGCGCAGATCCAACTCGCCAGCGTCATTCTCCTCACCAAGACCGAGCAACTGCCGCCGCCGAGCCTCCAGCTCATCGCCACGCATCTCAGTGCCCTGAATCCGCAGGCATCGTTGTATGCGGTGAACTACGGCCGCATCTCCCCGGAGAAGCTCCTGGGCACCCGCAGCTTTCACCTCGAAAAAGCACGTCAAATCGCCGCCCAGTGGCCTGCCTTGACCGCAAATGCCGCGCAAGAAGGCGAACTCGGTAGCACCGTGATCGACGATCCGCGCCCGCTTCACCCGCGCAGGCTGTGGACCTTGTTTCGCGAGCGTCTCGGCACCGGCATCCATCGCAGCAAAGGCTTCATCTGGCTCGCCTCGCGTGACCGCGATGTCCTGCTGTGGAATCAAGCCGCAGGCAGCGTCGGCATGGAGCTGACGGCCTATTGGAAAGCCGCGCTCGTCACCAATCCCGACGGCAAACTGATCCCCGAGGAGATCGCCATGCTCCAGGAGCAGCTTCAAGGCGCTCATCCCGTCTTCGGCGACCGCCGCTGCGAACTCACCGTCATCGGCCCGGAGCGAGACCTCGCCGTGTTCGTCCCAGAACTTCACGCATGCTTCTGCACCGACGAAGAAATCGCCCACTGGCGCTCCGGCGGCACCTTTGACGACCCCTGGCCGAAATCGCTCCTGCGCGTGTGAGGCACCCTCGCTCTTTCCCATGAAAAACACCACCACACCCAAACTCCCCGTCACTGTGCTCTCCGGCTTCCTCGGCGCTGGAAAGACCACGCTGCTGAATCACATCCTGCGCAACCGCGAGGGCCGCAAAGTGGCGGTGATCGTCAATGACATGAGCGAGGTGAATGTGGACGCCCAACTCGTGAAAAGCGGCGATGCGAAGCTCTCCCGCACTGAGGAAAAGATGGTCGAGATGAGCAACGGCTGCATCTGCTGCACCCTGCGGGAGGATTTGATGCAGGAAGTCACCAAGCTGGCCAGCGAAGGCCGCTTCGACGCCGTTTTGATCGAGTCCACCGGCGTCTCCGAGCCGATGCCCGTCGCGGAGACCTTCACCTTCACCGATGACTCCGGCCGCAGCCTCAACGACCTCGCGCAGCTCGACACCATGGTCACCGTCGTCGATGCGCGGAACTTCCTCGACGACTACCACAGCACCGACGACCTCCAGGATCGCAAGATGGGCATCAGCACCGAAGACGCACGCAGCATCGCGAATCTGCTCACCGATCAAATCGAGTTCGCCAACGTCATCCTCATCAACAAGACCGACGCCGTCAGTGCCGAGGAGCTGGACGAAATCCAGGGCATCGTCCGCGCCTTGAACCCGAAGGCGAAAGTCCACCTCACGCAGCGCAGCGAGGTTCCGCTTGATGCCGTGCTCGACACCGGCCTCTTTGCCATGGCCGAGGCTGAGCAGTCGAAAGGCTGGCTCGACAGCCTCGGCGGCCACACGCCGGAGACCGAGGAGTATGGCATCAGCAGCTTTGTGTATCGTGCGCGGCGTCCGTTTCATCCGCAGCGTCTCCAAAAACTGCTCAACAGCACCTGGGAGGGCGTGATTCGCGCCAAGGGCATGTTCTGGCTGGCCACCCGCATGGAGATCGCCGGTTACATCTCGCAGGCCGGTGTGCTGCGAGACACCCGCGCCTTCGGCTTCTTCTGGAGCGCTGTGAGCGAATCCGAATGGCCACAGGACGAGCAAAGCCAGGCCGAAATCCGCCACCACATCGACGGCCCCTACGGCGACCGCCGCACCGAGCTGGTCATCATCGGCCGCGACATGGACAAAGCCGCGCTCACGGCCATGTTCGACGCCGCGCTGCTCACGCATGCCGAGTTTAACAAAGGCCCGAACGCCTGGATGCAGCTTCCTGATCCCTTCCCGCAGTGGCTCCCCAATGAACCCCATGCACACGCCGCTTGAGGTGATCACGGCAGGATCAAAACCCAATCATTCTGCCCCCATCATTTTGCCAACTGCTTGAACTTCGCCTCGCCGGAGGTTTTGCAGAATGATGGACGGCAAAATGATTGGGGACGCAGACTCCCAGCCAAGAAGCCAATCCTTCGGCTTTCCGTGATCCGTCATGGGAAAAGCAAAAGCCGCGCTGCATGGAGCAGACGCGGCTTTTGAGGTAGAGCGGATCAGCGGGATCAACCCGGAGATCAGCCGTGGCAGTGGCAGGTGTTCTGGCAGCAGCCTTCGCCGGACTTGTGACCGTCGGCGCAGGCCTCGCTGCAGAAGTCTTTGCCGTTCTTTTGGACGTGGTGGCCTTCGCTGACTTCGCATTTGCAGTCAGGGCAGGCGCATTGGGTGTGTATGGTGGTGCTCATGGCAGCAATATCTGAACATACGCTCATATATTTGTCAATTGTCCTTCTCCAAAAAGTTGCCAACTTGCGGCATGGCAAAGAAAAAAGCGGCAAGCGGCACCAGCGACGACCTCTGCACGGAGCACCCTCATCACGGCAAAACCGCGAAGATTAAGCTGCTGGCCGAGGCGGAGGCGCAGCGCATGGGCGAGTTCTTCGCCGTGCTGTCAGACCCCACACGCCTGCGCCTGGTGTCGCTCCTGGCCGGAAATGAGTGCTGTGTGTGCGATTTGGCGGAGCGGCTCGGCATGACGGAATCCGCCATCTCCCATCAGCTCCGCTCCCTCAGGGCGGGACGTCTCGTCAGCTACCGCAAAGAGGGGCGACAGGTGTTTTACCGCCTCCACGATCATCATGTGCTGGAACTCTACCAGACAGTGCGCGAGCATCTGGCGGAGTAATGGCGGGTTGAGGTTCTTGGGACCCCACACACGCCCTTTTCACTTCTGCTGATACCTGGTCATCCACCGCTTGGCACACTCGCTCTGCTCGCGGGTTTCGAGGCAGCACTTCCGGCGTGCTCGTATCCACTGCACGGGATCGGCATTCGCCGGGATGAAGCCCGCCTTCGCACACCAGGCCACGATGAACTGCCCGGTCCTGCCACAACCCGCCACACAATGCACCACCACCGCCTCACGGGCGGCGTGGTGCTTGTCCATCAACGTCATGAATTGCTCGATCTGGGCATCCGTCGGGACGCCGTAATCCGGCACGTTGATGTGATGATACACAAATTGCTCCGGCACATCGCGACGGTTGTCGAACTCGCAGCAGTTCACGACCGCCCGGATGTTTTGCTCCTCGTAAATATCGAAAACAGATGGATCAGGCCACCACGACGCCGCGATGACACCCTCCACAATCCAGGTGAAGGGTTCAGTGCGTTCGGGCTGTCCTCTTTCAGGCCAATACCAAGGGCGGATCGCTTGCGGCATGCGTTTCTCTGCACGCACCGCACCGTGATTTCAAGGCACAGCGTCTGCACTGCCTCGTGTCAAAGCGTGTCTTTGACTCAGGTTCCGCAGAACGTCTGATACGACTCCAAACCAGAAGGCTCACTGAACTCCGGCCAATCCTGCGTATAATCAAAAGGCGCGGTCAGCACCGTCAGCAAACGCTGCATCGGATTCAGATCACCCTGCTCCGAGGCGGCGGCCAGCGCCTCCTCGACCTTGTGATTACGCGGGATGAAGGCGGGATTGCTGCGGCGCATCAGTTCGCTGACTTCATTGGAAGATTGAGGTTGCCGTTTGAGCCGTTCAGACCAGCGCAGATGCCACTCCGCAGGTTCAAGACGCCCCTGCGTTAGGTCACGAAAGGTGTTGGTGAAATCGGCCTTCGTTTGCTGCATCCAGTCAAGCAAGGATTGTATCAAAGCCGTGTCTTCGCTCTCTTCCGTGAACAAGCCCAGCTTCAACCGCATGCCCGCGAGCCAGTGATGTTTGAAACGCTCTTCAAAACGAGAGATCAGGCCGTTCGCGATCTCCACGGTCTCTTTTTCATCCTCGTGAAACAAGGGCAGCATCGCCTCGGCCAGACGCGCGAGATTCCACTGCGCAATGTGCGGTTGATTGCCATACGAGTAGCGGCCATTGCGATCAATCGAGCTGAACACCGTGGCCGGATCATACGCGTCCATGAACGCGCACGGCCCATAGTCGATCGTCTCGCCGCTGAGGGCCATGTTGTCCGTGTTCATCACGCCATGGATGAAGCCAACGCACATCCACTTCGCGATCAGCGCCGCCTGCCGCTCCATCATGGCCTCAAACAATGCCGTGTGACCGCCTTCCACCTCCGGGTAATGCCGTTGCCGCGTGTGGTCCGCCAGCGCTTGCAGCGCCTCCTTTTCCCCACGCGCCGCCGCATACTCAAACGTGCCCACGCGGATGTGGCTGGCCGCCACGCGTGTCAGCACCGCGCCAGTCAGTCCGCCATCCTGCCGCCAGACTTTTTCACCCGTGGTCACGACAGCCAGGCTCCGCGTCGTCGGAATGCCCAGCGCATGCATCGCCTCGCTGATGATGTGTTCGCGCAGCATCGGTCCCAATGCAGCACGACCATCGCCACGCCGCGAAAACGGCGTCGGACCCGGTCCTTTGAGCTGGATGTCAAAACGCCCGCCACTCGGCGTGATCTGCTCTCCGAGCAAGATGGCTCGGCCATCGCCCAGCATGGTGAAATGCGCGTATTGATGCCCCGCATAAGCCTGCGCCAGCGGCTCCGCTCCCGGCGGCAGTTCATTGCCCGCAAAGATCGCCGCATCAGTCAGTTCGTCCGCGTTCAATCCCAAAGCCTCCGCCAGCGGGCGATTCAGCACCACCATCTTCGGCTCAGCCACCGGCGTTGGATCAATCCGCGCGTGAAACGCCTGCGGCAGACGCGCATAGGAGTGATCGAGCCGCCAACCGGCTGGCGAAGGGAGAAATTCAGGAGAGTCAGGCATGCAGGGAGTGATCACTTACCAGACACATGCGCCGTTGCCATCCTGACGGTTGCCAATTTCATCGCAAAAGGGCCTTCCGCTGCTTGGCCAGACGAACATTCAATGCAACATGCCGCCGAATGGCCACGAAACGCCCCAAAAAAGCCACGCGCACCGAGCTTGAATTGAAATCCCTCAACCCAGAGGAGGCCCCTGCCGACCTGCGGCAGATCCAGGCCGTTATCGGCAAGGTGCAGATTGCCATCGCTGACTACCTCAAATCCGGCGCACCGCTCAAGATCACGCTCAATCCGGTCGAAATCCTCAGCGCCATCGAAGCCGCCATCCGCGAGGCCGAGGGCCACCCCAGCCCCTGGCCTGACGGTGCTGACGCCCGCACCTTCTTCATCCACGGCCTCTACGACGACCTCATTCAGCAGCCCAGCAACATCTTCGAAACCAAGCGCTTCCCCGACGGCACCGACCGCTACCTCCCCATCAGCCCCGCCACCTGGAAAGCCTGCCTCGAAAAACTCCGCAGCCAGATCGTCGAAGCGGGATCAAAACTCGCGAAACGGAAGACATCCAAGCGCAAAGCCTAATCCGCAATCAAGTTGCATCAATAGTCCATGGCGGCTACTTGTAGCCAAACCAGATACCGCCATGAAAACCATCCTCGCAGCTTTTGCGCTGTCACTCGCCATCGGTCAGGCCGCCCCGCTCAAAGTCGCCTCGCTGCATCCCATCGTGGCCGATCTGGCGCGACAGGTCGGCGGAGCGAATGTCGAGGTCATCGAAGTCCTCAAGCCCGGCGGAGACATTCATCACTTTGAGCCAGCGCCGAAGGACATCGCCGCCATGCGTGGAGCAAGACTGCTGCTCGCCTCCGGCAAGGGACTCGAAACTTACCTCGACAAACTGCGCGACAGCCTCGGCGCGGGCATCAAGCTCGTCGAAATCGGCGAAAAAGTCCCCTCCATCCCCTATGCCTGCAATCACGATCACAGCGATGGCGCTCATCATCACGGCGAATTCGACCCGCACTGGTGGCATAGCGCCGAAAACATGAAGCGCGCCGCCCGCATCGTGGCCGATGAGTTCAGCGCTGCCGATCCGGCCAACGAAGCCGCTTACGCAGCCGGTGCCAAGGCTGCCGGCAAGCGCTTCGACGAACTCAAAAAGTGGGCGCAGAAGGAAATCGCCAAAATCTCCCGCAAAGACCGCAAACTTGTCACCGCGCATGCGGCCTTCGGTTACTTCTGCAAGGAGTTCGGCTTTGAACCCATCTCGCTCCTCGGCGTCGGCCGCAGCGACGATGCCGACTCAAAGCACGTCGCCGAAACCATCGCCGAAATCCGCGAGCATGGCATCAAGGCCGTCTTTCCCGAAGATCAGGCCAATCCCAAAGTCCTCGCCGAGATCGCCCGCAGCACCGGCGTGAAGATCGGCGATCCGCTCGTCGCCGATGGCACCGCGAAAAACGCGCACACCTTTGAAACGATGCTCGCGCACAACGTCCGCGCCCTCGTCGCCGCGCTTGCCGTTCAGAAGTAACTCTTTGCCCTTCGCCCTTAGCTCCACGCCTCCATGCGCGGCTTCCCGCCCATCCAGCTTTTCCTGCTCTGTCTCGCGTTCATCGTGCTGGCGGTGCCGCTGAGCCATCTGACCGGAAACACCAGCAACGCCAAGGTCATCCAAGCCGCCGTTAAAGAAACGCAAAGCGTGAAAGCGCTGCTGCGCCTGCGTTTCGCTCACAAACCGAGCACTCTCAGCCTCAAGATCGCCGACAAGGAACTGATCACGACCGTCGATGCCACGCCGCTCGAAGTCGATGCCGTATTGGCTTCGACGAAGGAAGGCGTGGATGTCTTCCTCAGCGCCACCTGGCCTGACAACACGCCAGACACCGCCCTCACGCTCGAAATCGAGCCCGACGGCCTCGAAGCCCGCAGCGAGACACGTTGGTCCTCCGCAGGCAGTCTCGATGAAGTCATCACCTTCTCCTGGAAATGAGCGCCACGACCACCCAACACAAAACCAAGGAGCACGTCTGCTGGGGCGGCGGTTGCGAGCACACGCAGCATCATCGGCTCGAAGTGGTGGATCTCAGTGTTCAGTATCAAGAGATACGGGCGCTCGAAAAAATCAGCTTCGCCACTGAATGCGGCCGCAGCATGGCCCTCATCGGCCCTAACGGCGCAGGCAAGAGCACGCTGCTGAAATCTCTCGCCGGACTCATCCCTGGCGACACCGGCAAGATCCTCTGGCGTGGCAAACCGCTGACGCGCAGCAGCCACGAAATCGCCTACCTGCCGCAGCGCGGTGACATCGACTGGAACTTCCCCATCACCGTGCGCGGCCTCGTCGAAATGGGCCGCTACCCAAATCTCGGTTGGTGGCGGCAGTATTCGCGTCACGATGCCGAGATCGTCGAGCGCGCTCTCACCAGCATGGAATTGCGCGATCTTCAGGATCGCCAGATCAGCGCCCTCTCCGGCGGCCAGCAGCAGCGCGCCTTCATCGCCCGTGCGCTCGCTCAAGAAGCTCATGTCTTGCTGCTCGACGAACCCTTCACCGGACTCGACAAGCCTGCGCAGGAAAATTTGAGCCGCCTGTTCAAAGAACTCACCGCCGAAGGCCGCCTGCTCATCGCCAGCCATCACGATCTGCAAACTGTCACCGGCAACTTCGACGACGTTCTCCTCATCCGCCGCCACCAGATCGCTTTCGGCCCGGTTTCGGAAGCTTTCATTCCAGCGACCATCGCCCAGGCCTACGACAGTCAGGATCAAGCATCCAGCAACTAGCTACCAGCATCCAGATGCCCACGATCACCGACTTCCTCGCCGAACCCATCGCCAAACGCGCGCTGCTCGCGTGTTTGATGATCGGTTTCTCGAACGGCTTTGTCAGCGCCTTCGTCGTGCTGCGTAAAGACGCGCTCAAGATCGGCACCATCTCGCACTCACTGCTGCCAGGGCTCGCCGTGGCCGTGCTGATCGCCGGACTCTCGCAGTGGAGCGCCCTTTTTGGCGCCATCTTCGCAGCTCTCATCGTCGGCCTCGGTTCCATCTTCCTCTCCCGCACTTCCCGGCTGGATCAAGACACCGCCATGGGCGTGCTTTACACCACAGCCTTCGCCGCCGGGCTGCTGATCCTCAAAAATCTCGATGTGCGCCAGAAACTCGATGAATGGCTCTTCGGCAGCATCATCGGCATGGCCGACTCCGACCTGTGGATCGCCTTCGGCATCAGCGCCATCGCTGTCATCACGCTCACTGCTTTGCAGCGCCCGCTGCTCATCTACTTGTTCGAGCCAAACATCGCCGCCAGCCTCGGCGTGCCCGTACGCCTGCTGAATTACGCCACCTTCGCCGTCACCATCCTCGTGCTCGTGTCCTCGCTGCA